>VOFJ01001720.1_pt1 | contig 31425 bp, 58 predicted proteins | sample 5384081 | NCBI WGS metagenome assembly VOFJ01 (sample SAMN12384729, study PRJNA508395) | human gut metagenome | isolation source: healthy gut I | host: Homo sapiens | reverse complement strand
GTTTCATTTAAAGGCAAAAGATATACCAAGCAATGGAATTTAATGATAAAATTTACTTTTGAAAACTTGACTTATTGAGATTTATGCAAAATTTAGTATAATATAGAAGCTCAATGAAAGTTTGAAAAAACAGGTTTTTGAAAAGGAAGACATTATTAAGTCCTCGGTTATAAAAAGAGGGACAAATAGTTGATGAATATTTATATAGTATTAGAAAAAAATGAAAAAAGATATAGGCGATCACATTATTAGTAAGTTAGATTTGCAGGATATAGCTAAAGTGTTGTCCGATGAATTAAGCGGGTCGGAACTGAACACTGTTTTTACTGGACGTTTTTAACAAGCGTGTTCAGCAGGAAACTCCCTCGTCTTTACTAAGTAAATATGAGGGGTAACAAGCTTGTTAAGCCCGCCTTATTATTAGAAGATGTTTTAGAATATAAAGAAAAAGAATTATGGTGCTATAAATTAATAGCAGGTAGAGGATTTGAACCCATAGAACTTTCCCCGGTCGCTCAATTTGGGACAAGTAGTGTTATAGCAACAGTAGATCAAAAAAAGTCCTTACTTCTTTAAGAAACACAGAAGTACAGGCAGACCCGACGAATGCAATAGCATTACATTACGCATCGTTAAAGAAAAAAGGAGAATTAGATAACAAAACCTATAATTACAGTAACATTTCACGAGTAATAAGGACACAGGTATTTAATAATCCTAATTTCACTCCTCATTTTACTGTTCTCGCCCTTATTTCGTGTGGTAGAGATACTGGTAGCTTTAATTTTGAGAAAGAAGAACTATTAAAACATTTAACTACATCGTATGAAATATGTAAAAGTTACGGTGTGGAAAAAATATATTATGAGATTATTCCATGCAAAGGTTATGACAGTCAAAGCCCGCTTATAATGGAATCAATATCGTATGTCCGGGAAAAGAATAGTAATCTTGAGGTCTTGGTTATAGCACCGGAACATGATAATAACTATTATCATGGTTTCAGAATAAAGCAGCAAATAGTGATCGGCGGCAATACTATTGAAATTGCTGACGGTGGATTGCTTGATTGGACACAACAGCTATTAACCAACAAAAAAGAGCGAATGATGACATTCGGGCTTGGTATTCAGGTATTATATCACCTAACTAAATAAACATGGTAAAGAGTAAAGTCATATTTGAAGATGAGGAAAAAGTAGAAATTAAATATCCCTGTTTTGAATTAAAGGATATTGTTGAGTATTATTTTGAAATATGTACTCCTAACAATTCTATAACTCCATTTTCACTTGTGGCTTTGCCCAATGCTAATATCTTAGTTTCAATTTATCTATCCGATAGTAGTCAGACATTCAAAGTACATCGTGAACATGGTATAATTGATACATCGGGGGATAAGATATCTGGTAGCTTAACAGGGAAGCGATCACTGTAATACACGCTCCCGGAACCCATGAATTTTCAATAAAATTCAAGCCGGGAATTTTGTACTCCTGTTTGTCTAAAGATATTTCAACTTTGGTGGATAATCATTTGTCTCTGCAAAAGTATCTAAATCAAAAAGTAATAGACGAACTAAAATTGAGAAGCTCTTTTGCCGAGCGAGTTCAGTTTGTAGAGAATTGGCTTTTAAGTAATATGAAAATCTTTAGTTCTGATTTCAAACTCAATACTGTAATAAAAAGCAATTTACTATATCAATAATAACCGTAATTACAAATTGAACACAGTAAGTAAGGAAGTTGGTGTGTCAAATCCTACACTCAATAGATATTTCAAAGAAGTATTAGGTATATCACCCAAACAATGCTTTAAAGCTTTACGCTTTAAAACTGCATTGAAGAACTATCGTGCAAATGGTAGTTATGATTTATACGACGAATTGGGATATACCGACTTTTCCCATTTTGTAAAAGAAGCTAAAAATTTGGCAAACACAACTCCATCAGAACTATAAGAAAAAGAAAAAGTAATAAAGACTATAAAAGCACATTAATAAAATATTATCTATGACAATGAATGAAAATATGAAACTTTGGAAATACAGTGGGACATTTCTTGTTATAACAGGAGTAATCCACACAGTATATGCACTATTACTTGGGAAAGAGGACTTTACGGACATGATAAAAGATGGATTAATAAACTCCACAGATGACAGTTACAGCCGTGCTTTCGCCCTTTGGTTTTTAGTATGTGGGATTATACTTATTCTTTGGGGGGGCTAACACTCCAATGCTATATCAAAAAAAGAGCAGAAACCCGCACCTCTGGTTTTGGGGTATTGTATTTTGGCGTTTGCTGTGGTTGGATGTATCATAGAGCCGATTTCCGGTTTTTTGGCTGTTTTTGCCGCAAGCATTAGTTATAATTACTGCAAATAAGAAAATGGAAACATTAAATAAATACAGGAAATCACAGCTAAGAACTAACAAAAATAGATTCTTGCAGCTAAAAACAAAAGAAGGCTATTTATGGTAACTTTTTGCATAACATATTGACTAACTTTGCACTCAACAATTAAAAAGCTTGTGAAAATCAATACTGAAACAAAATATTGCCAAACGTGTGGAATCCCTTTAGACATAGATTATACAAATCTTAAGGCAAGCCAAAATGTGGAGTATTGCGACTATTGTTTGCATAACGGGGTTAAACTCTATGATTTCTCAATGGATTATCTCATTTATCTTTGGGGGCTTTTTCCCCGAAGAATATTATAAAGAGACAGGAGTCAACCTCACGTCGGAAGAATTGAGAGCGGAGATGTCCAAACGACTTCCAAATATCAAGAGATGGAAACAAAAGATCAATACGGCTCATGTACAATATGATTTGATTATAAGAGTTCAGGAGTATATCAACCGCCATTTGTTTGACGACCCTTGATTCCGACAAGCTATCGTATGTTGCAGGTATCTCCAAATATTATTTTCGCAGGCTTTTTCAAAGGCTGTTTGTGGCGAAAATATGGGAACTTACATTCAACGACTGAGATTAGAGTACATTGCATTTAAGCTAATAACAACTGACGTAAGTGTACCGAAGCTTCTCGATCAAATCAATTATCAGAACAAACACACACTTTCGAGGGCATTCAAAAAGTTATTTCAATTGTTCCATTCCGGAATTTCGCAAAAAGCATTCAAACGTCAATTCCGAAAGGAAAAATCCGATACAATTGAACCAAGCATTGAAAAAATATCTGGTATCCGAATCGCATACTTGAAATGGAAAGAACAAATAATGTCATCCATAGCTTCTCTGTTTTGTGGAAGCAGTTGCTACAATTTTCCGAAAAAATATGAATTGTCTTCAAAAAGGATAATAAAATACGTGAGCTTGACTCTCGATTATCCGTATATCACGCCTGAAGAACAAAGTCGTTTTATGATTGGGGTAACATTGCCGCAATCATTTGGAAGCCGCCGAAAGGCTTTGGCGTTTATGAAATTCATGCGGGAGAATATGCAATCTTTCGTTTCAAAGGGTTTTATCATGAACTGAATAAAGTGTACTGTCATATTTATCTTGACTGGTTGCCGACAAGCGATTATACCCTGCGAGAACAGCTCACCTTTGAGACTTACATCAACACTCCCCAAAAACTCCGGCTTCGGAACTTATAACAGATATTTATATCCCTATTACAAAAAAAAGAAACATGAAATACTTAAACCAAGAGATAGAAAACGAATTAAAAATCAAGGAGCAGAACTGATACGTTTTTGTCGGTATATCGCATTTAGACGAAAAGCAAAACAGACAACTCCCGAACGCCATTGTTTTTTGCACTTCCGCTAACCGCAGAATATGCTAAAATGGTATTTAATATTCCCGACTACGTACAAGCACGGATAGCGGATAATTACAATTTCGACGATGATGAATATTCGCTAACCGAACATAAAGCGGGAGAAAATAGCAGACGAATTGGCCAAGTTCATCACCGGGAAGGGGTATAAAGCCAGTATCGCAATCCGATACAGGATTAGTGGCCGACGGCGTTTTCGATCATGAAACAAAAAAATCAGTATTGCCCCATAAAACCGTTGCACTACTTGGCGGATTAGGGTGGATTGGAAAAAAACAACCTGTTAATTACCCCTGAATATGGCGCAGCGCAATGTCTCGGTACGGTTTTTAACTGATGCTCCACTGGAAACGGTATTGCATGAACCCTTATCTCCAAAATGCGGAAATTGCATTACTTGTGTCAATATCTGCGAGAGAAAGGTCCTTAAAGGTAAAGTTTGGAGTAGATCTGTTTCAAGAGATGAAATCGTTAACATACATGGATGCAGTACCTGTTTGAAATGCCTTGTGCATTGTCTCAGAACACAAATATATATAAAGAGGAATATTGTCTGAGTTTCTACAAGTGACAAACGAGGGTTCACAAAAATAAAAACGGAAGAGAGAAATCAATCCCTTCCGTTTTTATTCTTATATTTTTCCATAACCAATAATCGAAAAATCTAAATCTTGCGAATTACCCTGGCGGGATTACCTGCCACAATCGTATTCGGTTCTACATCGCTGGTCACAACACTGCCCGCTCCTACAACACTGTTCTTACCGGTTGTAACTCCCGGAAGGATCGTAGCCCCTGCTCCTATCCATGCCCTACGGCAAATATGCACTGGCTTACAAGTAATAATCGAGCGATTGTCGAGATCATGATTATTCGATATAAGTTGTACGTTGGCGGCTATCTGAACATCATCGTCAATCGTGATGCCACCGGCAGACATCATCAGGCAACCATTCATTATAATGACATGACGGCCAATCTTCACCTCATGGGGACGAATGACAGTAAGCGGGGTATTCACACGACTGCCTTCCCCCATATTTGGAAAAAAGACGATGAAGCAGCCCATCATATTCGTCCGTCATCGGCATAGTATGGTTCAGGCGGGAATACCAATTGTGCCTGTTCTTTTTGCCAAAAGCAAGTTCCGCCTCACTCTGATGTGCGCAGTCTATTCTGATTTCTTTCATATATATTACTACTCCTTATTTCAATCTCTTACCATCCGAAAAGGCATTACCTACCTTTTTACCCACTTCCACGTAATCGTTATTGAACGGGTCGAATATAACAGGAGACACTTTGGATACATCCACCTTACCGTTTTCGTCAAGAACACGTTCGTCTACACTTACATTTATTATTTCACCACGTAAAAATACAGGTTTTCAGGATTATAATCTTTCAACTTACATTCCAGCACTACGGATAATTCGTCAATCAACGGTGCATCCACAAACTCCGAACGAGTCGCATGGAAACCTGCACGAGCAAATTTATCCGATACCTTATTACCGGAAACAATACCCACGTAATCACAGGCTATCACCTGTCCGACCTCTGCCATACTCACGGTAAAAGCCTTGCGCTTCAGTATATTGGCTGTCGTTTTATGTCCCTCACTAATACAAATACTAATTTCATGCATCTCGCTGATACCACCCCAAGCCGCATTCATAGCGTTGGGAGTACCATTTCATCATAAGCAGCGATAATAAACACCGGCTGCGGATAAGTAAAGGGCTTTGCCCCAAAATTCTTTCTCATAACAATTTATTTTTTAGTCCATTTCTTAATATCTTCCTTCGTCGCACCATTCAAAAGCCGGCCCTTTTGCCATTTCATATCAGGATAGGTTTCCTGTAGCTCTTTTTCTGCATTAGAAATACTGCTGCTCCCCGATGTTGCAAACGGAATAATCGTCTTGCCTGCAAAATCATTGCTCTCAATAAAAAGTATTGATAATTCTCGGAACTGAATTCCACCAAATAGGGGAAACCTATATAAATGATATCGTAATCTGCAAGATTTTCCGGTTTTAGATTTTAGTGTAGGTCGTGATTTAGCATTGACATTTCTACACTGCTACGTGAAGACTTGTTATGCCAATCTAAATCAGCAGTGACATATTCCTTTTCAGATTGTATTTCGTAGAGCGTTCCACCTGTAACTTCTACAATCAACTTCGCTGCTTTTCTCCGTTGTTCCTGTTGCCGAGAAATAAGCCACCAATATCTTATTACTCTGTTCCTGTGCATTTATAGTGATACATAACATCATGATCACTACCATAATCATACTTTTAATCTTCATTGCTGTCATATGTAATTCTTATTTTTTTATTGTTATGACACAAAATTACAGAATAGTATTCAATATAAAAAGTATATAAATCACTGATTATCTAACCCAAATTACTGATCGTAAACCGCCAGCATATACGATTGTATTATTATTTATTTTTCAATAGCTCTTCACCCTCCGCAAAACTCCACCACCGTCGTCTTCCCTGCCAACACCAGCACCTCTTCACAGGCAATCTCCCCTTTGCCGATATGCCCGGGCCAACGTACCGATCTTTTCCGCAAATCTGAAAACAAAACTTTCCGGGTTTGAACTTGACACTTGTACGTGCCGGTATTGCACAAGAGATACCGGTACGGGGATTACGGTCGATACGCTCTTTTTGCAACCACGGAATAAAAGTACCGAAACCTTGAAGCAAACAGGATTATTCTGTTTTATTGCAATCCGCAAAGGATCAGTTAGAAAGTAATTGAAAAGAGTATTTCCGCCTGGAACTTTCCATAATCGATCGTTTCAACAAGAATCAAACCTATTCCGGTTGTTTTTCTCAAATCAACCCAAACAGGTTGTTTTATTAAATCAACCCAAATAGGTTGTTCTTTTAATAAATATCAGTATATTTGCTTCCGGATAAAACCTTTCCATAAATATATGAAAATAAAAGGAGTAATTACAGGAGATATCATTCAGTCTACTCACATAAATCCAGCAGACAGAAATCTATTGCTGGACACTATTCAGGGTATATACAATGCACCCGAAAATGGGGGAGAGAACCGACTGGATATCTATCGCGGGCGACAGCTTTCAAATACTAGTGGACAACCCCATACAAGCATTAAGGATTACTCTGTTGATACGAGCTGGATTGCAGGCTAAGTCACCCACCGCTTTCCGATGGGACGCACGGGTTGCATTAGGTCTGGGAACAATTGATTTTGAAAGAGAACAAAGTGTAATCGAATCCGATGGAGAAGCTTTCCGTAACTCCGGTTGGGAGTTTGATAAATTAGGTCGTTCAAAAAAGCTGGCAATCAGAACTCCTGGGGAAAACTTCAATGAAGAATTTATAGTCAGCACCGCTTTGGTTGACGATATTGTTTCGAATTGGACGATCACACAGGCTCAGGCAATATTTTTGTTTCTATCAACCGGTAAAACACAAAAAAGAGATTGCCGATGATTTACAAAAAATCATCACAAGCAATCAGTAAACTATTAATTGGGGGAAAAGTAAACTTAATAGAACTTTACCTGAATCGCTATGAACAATTGACAACAACCTTAATACAATAATAATTATGGAATTAACAGACCTGAATCTTTTACTAAAACTATTATTCTCCCATTTGATTGTAGATTTCATTTTACAAACAAATAAAATTGTAAGAAAAAAACGGGAAGGTAAATACCAATATCATATCATCCACAGCCTGACACAAGCCTTGGTTACTTATATTGTTACAGGACTATGGAATTGTTGGTTCATCATTCCTGTTATTTTCATAACACATTTCGCCATCGACTTATGGAAAATCACTCAGAAAGAGAAACTATATTCATTTATCATAGATCAGGTCTTACACATTATCCTGGTACTTTGTACGTTATGGGTGGTAATAACCAAACAATATGCAGCTGTCGGAGATATACTTCAAAACATTATGAAATGTGACAAATGTTGGATATATCTGATCGGTTATTCTGCTTATACTAAAACCTGCATCTATATTCCTCGGACTGTTCACCAAAAGATGGAGAGATAAAGGTAACGTATCTGAAAAGTCTTCAAAAATGCAGGTCAATGGATTGGCTATCTCGAACGAATATTGATTATAACTTTTATATTGATTGGAAAAATTGAAGCAATAGGATTTCTAGCGGCCAAATCTATTTTTCGATTTGGAGAATTGAATAAAAAGTAAAGAAATCAAAACTACTGAGTATGTTCTGATCGGGACACTTGCCAGTTTCACCATTGCCATAATTATAGGGCTTATTATGAATTGGCTTTCTACTCATCCGGAAGTGTTATTTAGTCTTATCATACCCCCCTGAAACTCCCGAACTTATCCATTACTTTTGTCTGAAAGAAGAGGTTTTAGACATGAAAACAAAATTAAGCTTCAAGATTATAGCCGCATTGATCAGTATATCACTGGCGGCACTGTTGTTCTCGCAGGGATACTGGCTGAAAGGATTGTATGACTCGACCTGGATACAAATCAATGGTAACATAGAGGAAGCTATGCGTATGGCTGATTATAAGGAAAATATTTATCCGCATCGACGAATTGACCCAAGGAGAAAACCCATGGAGATAAGTCAAAGTTTTACCTTTTCAAAAAGAAGAGGATGAAGAAAACTGAAAAAAGCAGGAATGATGGGATACTTTTTGCCGTCCATACGGATAAGAATCCATTCAAAAAATAAGGATATATCTAAAATCGCTGAATGAATATCTTAGTTTGCTTACCGACCTGGAAGGGCAAATACAACAAGCACTCCACATGAAAATAGATTCACTCATGCCAGTCAACTATAATAAATACGACAGCCTCCCTTTCCATAGAACTCAAACAGCATGATATTTTTTTGTACCTCACAAGCTGAAGTCGTACAATTGGTCGACAGCTTGCCGAAAAAGTAGTAATGAGCATCCAGTCCACCGACTCTGTTATTGCGACAGAGAACTGGGATAAAGCCTCCCAATTCAACTATCCGATCTCTACACAATCGGAGCAATATTACCGATTAACATTAAAAACTCCTTTCAACTGGTATTCAAAACAAATGGCAGGAATACTCATCTCCTCCCTCCTGCTCGGATCCTGATCCTGATAGCATTTATCTATCTGATCCATACTATTCTCCGGCAAAAAACCGTAGAAGAATTGAAAACGGACTTCACCAACAATATGACACACGAACTGAAAAAACACCGATCTCCGTTGCTTATGCGGCCAACGACGTATTACTCAATTACGACAACAACGCCAACGAAAAAACAAAAGAAATACCTCGGAATTATCCGTGAACAACTGACCCAGCTAAGCGGCCTGGTCGAACAGATCCTTACGCTTTCGGTAGAGAATCGCAATACATTCCGTCTGAAACAGGAATCGATTCCTATCACGGATATCATTCCCCGCTCATTGAACAACATAAGTTAAAGGCCGGTAAGCCTGTCAACTTCACCGTAAATATCCCGAACAACATTGCAGTATTTGCAGACCGCACGCATTTCTATAATATGTTGGGAAACCTGATCGATAATGCCGTGAAATATTCGGGGGACAAACCTTATTGTAATATCTCCATACAAGCAGAGACACAGACAAACGGGATCCGTATCTCCGTTACCGACAACGGAATCAGTATCAGTGAAGCCAGCCTGCCACATATATTCGATAAGTTTTACCGGGTACGCCAGCGGTAACCTGCATAATGTAAAAGGATTCGGCCTGGGACTTTATTACGTAAAGGACATGATGAGCAAACACGGAGGATCGGTATCTGTAAAAAAGCCAACCGGGCAAAGGAACCACATTTACCCTCCATTTTAAAAACTGAAAAAGAAAAGAAAAGAAAAAGACTATGGCAAAAAATAAAAGTATTACTGGTTGAAGACGAACCGACCCTTGCAATGATCATCAAAGATACATTGGATGGCGAAGAGTTCGACATCGTGTTGGCAGCCGACGGCGAAGAAGGCCTGGCTCTTTACAAAGAAGTAAAACCGGATATCATTGTAACAGATATCATGATGCCGAAGATAGACGGTTTCACCCTGATTACGCCATATCCGCAAGACCGACAGCCAGATCCCTGTCCTTTTCCTTTCGGCCCGTTCAGCAGCGAATGATGTGGTCGAAGGCTTCGAACTGGGCGGTAACGATTACCTCAAAAGCCCTTCGGCATGGCCCAGCTGATCATCCGTATCAAAGCCCTGCTGAATAAGATCACCGTCCGTAAAGAAGAAAAGTCGACCTTCAACCTCGGACAATACATTCGACTCCATCACGCAAACCCTGCAATACTGTGGAGAAAAGCAACTGTTAAGCAACCGCGGAGTCGGAAATACTCAAACGTCTTTGCGAAAACAAGGATCATGTATTACCGATGAAAGATGTCCTACTCGACCTTTGGGGCGACGACTCTTTCTTTAATGCCCGCAGCCTTCATGTTTTCATTACAAAGCTGCGTCATAAACTATCGGACGATCCCAGTATAAAGATACTGAATGTACGGGGAATCGGTTACAAACTTATTATTGACTAAAAGCGGCATTACCTATGCCAAGACAGTGGCATAAGTAAGGAATAAACCATAAATGAACCATAGAATATACTGATAAATATGAAAATACTGATAAGCTTTGTTACTTCTCTGCTGTACCTCATGGCTAACAGCAAACGACCGGTACGTAATACAAGCGCATATAACAGGCGTAAAAAAGACGGCACTGTCTTCTTTCTGAAACAATTCGATAACCAGCGGATCATCAACTCCATGCGAATCGAAAAAGATGCTTTCCAAATGAGAGGGACCTTTATCGGATATTCCCAGCATTTATGGTTATGTACAACTATTGAAGATGAATTTTATTACTGTGACCTCCTAATCGATAAAGACACTCTATACATCGAAGGTAACCTCTCCGACTTCCCGCACAATCTCAAATACAGGGAGCTGAAACACATATGGGATATACAGATTATTTAAATAAGACCAGCCAGGTTAACCAAAGAATAGATAGCCTCAACATTATTTCCATGTATTTACATGATTTGAGAGCGCAAAAAAAAGACAAACGTCTTGGTAATAAGAAAATGGCAAAAAGCTGCCTTGGAATCTATCAAGAAAGAAATGGCTGCCAAAACTTTCGAACCCCAGACTGACTTGAGGTTACGTATAGCCCAACAAGAACGGGATTCCATCCGTATTTCATTTATTGAGCATAATATGGACAAATATGCCGGCCAGTTCCTCCTTACCCGTATCATGAAAAAGTTATCGCCAGACTCATTACGTCAGTTCTATCGCCTGATCCCGGTAGAGATGAAAAAAGACGAAATTCGCCCGCCTCATCAGTAACCAGATCAATCACTATGCAGATGACTGCATCCGGCAGGCAGACAACCTGCTGTCATTAAGCGGCAGTGCTATTCAAATCAATAAATACACGGAAGAAGCATATAAACTATATGAACAGGGGAGTGCGCCTGGACCCGGAACGAACCGACGGATATATTGCCCTGTCAACGATGTACGAACGCCTGCTTCCGCTAAAAAGGGGGATGAAGCATACGACATATCCATCTCTTACCTCAACAAATTCATCGAAAGTGATGTCAGGGAGGAAGATCGTGAAGAAGCCCGGAAACGGATAAAAGATATAGAATTTCGCAAATGGCTGTCGACCAATATCAATCCGGAAATGATTGAAGTGAAAGGCAGTACATTTACAATGGGATCAACCTATAAAGAAGACAATAATCCACCCCATAAAGTAACGGTTAAAAGTTTTTCCATCAGTAAATACGAAATAACCAATTTCCAGTTTGCCGCTTTTTAAAAGCTTACGGAAGTCAGGTGGTAAAAAAGAAGGGCCGGATGCAGGACAACCCTTATATTATGAATGTAACTGGGGAATCGGACAAGGGAAACCGATCCCCGGGTATGAAGCACATCCGGCCATTTATATTACCTGGTACGGAGCACAAGCTTATTGCCAATGGGCGGGCGGACGTCTGCCGACAGAAGAAGAATGGGAATATGCTGCCCGCGGCGGATTATACGGTAAACGCGATCATCTGTACAGCGGAGGGATGGAACTCGACAGTCTGGGATGGTATGCCGGAAACTCGGAAGGCAAACCGCATCCGGTCGGCATGAAGAAACCGAATGAACTGGGCATCCATGATATGAGCGGAAATGTATGGGAATGGTGTTCCGACAGTTTTGAAAAGGATGGCAGACTATATGCCGTCGTACGGGGAGGCACCTGGTTCAACGAACGGGCGAGCTGCCGTCCTACCTGTCATTATTATATTTACCCGGGAAGTAAACATTTCAACAACGGATTCAGGATCGTGAAAGATATCCCTTAATCCGTCGGAAATAAAACACTGGCAACAGGGTTCAACTCAATTTCTTTAAAGCCTGTGCCAGTTGGTCCGGGCAAGAAGTACCCCGTTCACGGCAATCGATGCCCTCCAATCGTTGTATGGCGTCCTGTACTTCCATGCCGACCAGTAATTTTGATAAACCTTGTGTGTTTTCCCCTGGCATCCGCCTACAATCTGAACTCCGGTAATCACATTGTCTTCAGCGTCAACAATCATCATTTTAGAACATACCCCACCAGTCGGAGTGTAAGCTATACGTTGTTTACTCATCTCTTTGTACTTTTTATATTCACGGGGTGCAAAGGTATAAATAAAATTAAGTACTTTTGCCAATTATAAAAAACTAACAGCATGACTTACGAAGAAACGCTTCACTATCTATATACAAGCATTCCGGTATTTCAGCACAGCGGAGCATCCGCTTACAAGCCGGGACTGGACACCAGTATTGCACTGGACAATTATCTGGGGAATCCCCATAAAGCCTATAAGACAATCCACGTAGCAGGGACAAACGGAAAAGGTTCCGTCAGCCATTTACTGGCAGCGATCCTTCATCAGGCGGGATATAAAGTCGGACTTTTCACATCTCCCCACCTGATCGATTTCCGCGAACGCATCCGTGTCAACGGTAAAATGATACCCAAAGAATATGTAATAGATTTTTGTAGAGCGCCATCGTACCACTTTCGAACCACTTCACCCTTCCTTCTTCGAACTGACTTCCAGTATGGCTTTCGATTATTTCCGAGCTGAAGAAGTTGATTTTGCCATTATCGAAGTAGGCATGGGCGGACGGTTGGACAGCACCAACATTATCACTCCTATCCTGAGTATTATCACGAATATCAGTCTCGACCATACCCAGTTTCTGGGCGATACGGTGGAAAAGATCGCCTTTGAAAAAGCGGGGATCATCAAACCCAAAGTTCCGGCACTGGTAGGTGAAATATATACCCAAAGCGTTGCACAGGTATTTGCCGATGCAGCTCACAGGAATGAGACACTGGTTTATTTTGCTTCACAGGAAGACCTGCTAAACGAATCATATCTGATGGATACAGGCGAATGGTATTTTTTTTGATTCCGTCGAGTACGGACAACTATTCGGTGAATTGGGCGGAGTGGCGCAAGTAAGAAATGCCAAAACTGTACTGGCTGCTCTCCAATCTGCTTTACACTCAGGGAATCGATATACCTCAGGAAGCTGTACGCGAAGGATTCGAGCATGTAGTTGAATTCACCGGACTAATGGGACGCTGGCAGGTTTTGCAGGAAAAACCAAAAGTGATATGCGATACAGGCCACAACACCGGCGGATGGCAATATCTGAACATGCAGCTGAAAGAAGTAATGAAGCGTTCCCGTCATACTTATATGATCGTCGGCATGGTAAACGACAAAGATATTAACGGTGTGCTGGACCTGATGCCCCAGGATGCTTTCTACTTTTTTACACAGGCATCCGTTCCACGGGCAATGCCGGCAGCCGAAATTGCCGCCATGGGTATGATGCACGGTCTTAGCGGCGTCACATGCGACTCTGTCGCCATTGCTGTTGAACGGGCGTTAGCCAGAGCCGGCGAAGAAGATACGATCTTTATCGGAGGAAGCACGTTCATCGTAGCCGATGCCCTCCCCTTTTCATGAAAGAAGACAAATAATACAACTTAATAAAAACAAATATCATGGTAAAACAAATTCAAATGAAATTGAGCGAATCCAAAACGGCACGATGGTCGGTTTTGGCACTCGTTGCATTTACAATGCTTTGCGGTTACTTCATTACAGATATGATGGCTCCGCTTCAGGATTTATTACAAACCCCCGTCATGAGCGGCGGCCTTGGGTGGAGTGGCGATGACTACGGTAAATTTACAAGTGCATACGGCTGGTTCAATGTTTTCCTGTTAATGCTTATTTTCGGCGGTATGATCCTTGATAAGATGGGAGTACGTTTCACCGGTTTAATGGCCACCGGTATCATGCTGGTCGGTGTTTTCATTAAATGGTTCGGTATCTCTCATGATTTCGGTGGTGAAACAGTTTCAGTTTTCGGAACCGAATGGGGTTATCCTCTACTCATTGCCTCTTTAGGCTATGCACTCTTTGGCGTAGGCATCGAGATTGCCGGTATAACCGTATCGAAAATCATTGTCAAATGGTTTTAAAGGTAAGGAAATGGCATTAGCAATGGGACTTGAAATGGCGTGTGCCCGTATCGGAACAGGTTTGGCAATCGGTATAACGCCTATTCTGAGCCGGGCTTTCAATAATTCTATCAGTATACCTATTTTTTTATCGGACTAATCTTATTATGCATCGGATTCCTGTCATTCATCGTATTCGTTGTAATGGATAAAAACGGGATCAGGAAATCCTCGACGAAGGTGAAGAAGAGGAAGAAGCTCCTTTCCGTGCCAAAGATATCCTTGGATATTATTACCCCTTAAAGGCTTTTGGTATGTCGCCCTTTTATGCGTATTGTTCTATTCCGCCGTATTCCCGTTTCTGAAATACGCACCCAGCCTGATGATTAACAAATTCGGTATTGAACCTACTCTTTCCGGAATCATCCCCTCGATCCTGCCGTTTGGTACTATCCTGCTGACTCCGTTCTTCGGCAACCTGTACGACCGGAAAGGGAAAGGTGCCACCATCATGATGGATCGGTGCAATCATGCTTGTATGCATCCATTTCACATTCTCTTTACCATTCCTGGATAATTGGTTGGTAGCACTTGTACTGGTTATCCTGTTAGAATTGCTTTCTCGCTTGTACCTTCAGCCATGTGGCCTTCTGTTCCGAAAATTATTCCGGAAAATAAGTTAGGAACAGCATATGCCCTTATTTTTTGGGTACAAAACTGGGGATTAATGGGTGTGCCTTACCTCATAGGTAAAGTACTCGATAAATACTGTATAACCGGTTATGTCAATGAAAACCGACTTTACGATTATACCATTCCAATGATTATCTTTACCTGTTTTGGTATACTTGCACTTCTCATTTCATATCTCCTGAAAAGAGAAGACCGTATAAAGGTTACGGTTTGGAATTACCTAATATCCAAAAAAGATGCAGATAAATATCTGGCTGAAGAGATGATCGGTGAAGGTCAGAGATAAATTCATTATATAAAAAGACAATCATAAAGAGAGCGATGTCGGTAAATTACATAAATTACTGACATCGCTCTCTTTATTTATAAAAAACCCGCATTCGATTTACTCTTGTTTCTTTTAATGATAATTACTATTCTTATCCGATAATTTTCTATATTTGTATTGATTGCTCAAGATTCATTTTATGCCTTGTTGAATAAATCAACACCAAACTTGTAAATGTTAAACATATACAAGCTACAAACTTGCAAATCCTACTCAGTATCAGACGTTTTTAGCCTATAAATATTAAGATTGAGCGTTAAGTATTAATATTATGCAAAGAATTAGTTTCATTGATTTAAATTACATATTTTTTTGTATTGTGCTTCAGTATTGAAACACAGCACATAACCGACAATAAACATTCAAAAAAGTTAGTAATATGAATGGGATACAATTTCAACAAAAATTATTGAGCTTGCAAGAAAACATGATGAATTTTGCACTTATGCTCACTGCAAACCGGGACGATGCTCAGGATTTGCTACAGGATACTACATTAAAGGTACTAGATAATCAGGATAAATTCGTTGACAATGTTAATTTCAAAGGATGGGTTTTAACTGTCATGCGTAATATTTTCATAAACAATTACCATAAGATTGTGCGTGTACAGACAGTTGTTGACTCAAGTGCAGATTTATATAATCTGGATGTTGTCAATGATTCCGGATTTGATTCACCGGATAAAGCGTATCAAATTAAGGAGATCACCAAAGCGATCAACGGATTGAACGATGATCTGAAGGTTCCCTTCTCCATGTTTTTTAAGTGGCTATAAGTATAACGAAATAGCAGAAAAAACTTAATGTGCCCTTAGGAACAGTGAAGAGTCGTATCTTCTTTTGCTCGTGAAGAATTGCAGAAAAGGTTAAAGGACTTCCAAAATATGTAATCCCTCTTCCCTTTCCCCAGTATAACATAAAAGCGACTACTATTCATTTGGTAGTCGCTTTTTGCTATTTTCAAACAAATGTTTAGCGACCGATAAATTACATGGACAACTATTTAATTGAAAAATAAATAAGTTCTTTTCTTTTTTAGATTTATGACAGCTTCGATTATACAAGCTATACGTTACGTTTGTTTATCCTAATTATTTTGCCTACGTTTGTCTAAAAACATAATTTAAAGGATCTATTCTATGATTTGTTTTCCTAATGCCAAAATAAACCTGGGACTAAACGTTGTTAGTAAACGGACAGACGGTTATCATAACATCGAGACTGTATTCTATCCTATCCCTGTGAAAGATGCACTTGAAATAGTGAATGCTGAAAAACTATCTTTCACCCAGACAGGAATACAGGTGGATGCTCCCATGGAAAAAACCTTGTGATAAAAAGCACTGAACCTGCTGAAAACACAATATGAAATACCGCCTCTGGAAATCCATCTCCTTAAAGCTATCCCTTTCGGAGCCGGACTGGGTGGCGGATCGGCTGATGCCGCTTTCATGCTGAAATTGCTGAATGATTTCTGCAAACTGGATATCCATGCAGACGAACTGGAAAAAATCGCAGCTTCCATCGGTGCTGACTGTCCGTTCTTTATCCGCAATACGCCGGTATTCGCATCCGGAACGGGAAATATCTTCGAAACGGTCGAATTATCATTAAAAAGGCTATCATTTCTGCCTGATAAAACCGGATATTTGCCGTTTCCACTCCGGAGGCCTATTCATTAGTCACCCCAAAAAGTTCCGGCAATCTCACTAAAAGATATTATAAACAAACCGGTTTCCGAATGGAAAAACTTAATGGTAAATGATTTCGAAAAGAGCGTCTTCAGCAAACATCCGGTTATCGGTCGGATCAAAAGAAACACTCTACCAGGCTGGGGCCATCTACGCTTCTATGTCTGGGTCAGGTTCCTCCGTATTCGGATTGTTCGAAGCACCGACTCAGTTCAAAGAGCAATTCACCGATTGTTTTTGTATGGGAGGGACAATTACCATGAATGTTATAGCCGGTTTCTTTTGATGCATTAGCAGATCGCTGGGACGAACTTTGCTATCATGCACCAGAAAAAATCAATCAGATACTGGAACAGACCACTCTGCATAAAGGACTTCGCATATTGGATGTCGGATGCGGAACCGGTGTACTCGAACAGTATCTGTTAACTTATTCACCAGCCCATATTACAGGAATAGACATTTCGCCGCGGATGATTGAAGCAGCACAAAACAAATATGCTACCCCGATAGTCGATTTCCGTTGCATGGATGTTATGGAACTGAAAGACGAACAGTTCGATTTTATTATTGCCTATAGTGTTTTTCCTCATTTCGAACATCCGGATGAGATAATCGGCCATCTGGCAGAATTACCTGTCCCGGGAGGTGAACTTGTGATCTGCCACAGCGAAGGGAGGGAAAACATAAACGGACATCACAATAAACAAGCAAACAGAATATCGTTCGGCCTGCCTACGGCTAGGGGAAGTTGCCGCCTTGATGGAACCTTATTTTTCATATCGAGGCAATGGAAGATACCCACGAACTTTATATGGTCAGCGGAATTCGCTATTAATTAATACAAGATAACATGAATAAATGTACCTATTTACTTTCTGCATTACTTCTCTCCGCCTTTACTCTACAGGCAGCAGAAGATATAAAAGTGATGCAATTTCTGCATACCGGTCCTGTTCCGGTTAATAAACCGATCATGGCTGACAGCCTGAATGTAAACGGAAAACCTTTCGAGATCAAAAATCTGTTAAAATCGACAGTCCCTTTCGACAAAGCATTCGCCAACGCGACCATTCTGGATGCAGATACAGCTGGAATAATCAGTTTCCAGGCTCCGGAAAAAAGGATATGCCCTGCATCTTTTCTCCTTTTTATCTGAACAGTGACCGTTATACCAAAGGAACTTTAGAAGTTTCCGGCCCCGGTTCTTTCGATGTGTATATAAATAACAAACCGGTGAGTGCAACTTCTGAACTGACAATGGAACCGCACCGTTATGAAGTGGTAATCAAATATCTGACAGCCGACACCGATACCTGTCCGCCTACATTAAAGGCAATCTATAAAAGTAAGGAAGAAGCGAAAGTCGTTGCTTCACTTAATCCGGATAAAAGATATACCTCACGGGATATTCTGGAAGGAACAAACTTTCGTGGCGTTAGCCTGTCTCCCAACGGCAAATATGTATTAGTGAAATATTATACACGCCTGGAAGGTGGAAAAAGCGAATCATACGCTCAATTGCGTGAAGCCGCCAGCGGACGCATCCTTTTGCAGGATAAAGGATTTATCATGAGTGCCAGCTGGATGCCGACCAGTAATAAAATGTATTTCACCCGTACCGGCATGAATGGAAAGGAACTGGTGACAGTCGATCCGGCCAACATGCAGGAAGAGATACTGGCAGATAACCTGCCGGAAGGCAGCTTCAGCTTTACCCCGGATGAAAAGACACTCCTCTTCACCATACAGGAGGAAGGTCCGAAGGATGGCCCCGACATGCTTCGTATCCTGGAACCGAACGATCGCCTGCCGGGATTCCGCAACCGTTACTTCATTTGGCGCTACGATCTTCAGACCGGACTGTACGAGCAGCTGACATACGGGCATAACAATACCTTTGTTAATGATGTCAGCCCGGATAGCCGTTACCTGTTGTTCAGTACCAGTGAAACGGATTATACATCTCTACCTCATTCCAGCAACTCGTTATACAAACTCGACTTGCAAACGATGGCAGTCGATACCCTTTGGGAACATGCCAAATATGTGAACGGCGGAACTTTCTCTCCCGACGGAAAACAATTACTGGTTAGCGGATCGGGAAATGCTTTCGGTGGAATCGGTTTAAATATCAGGGAAGGACAAATCTCAAATACATACGACGGCCAGTTATTCCTGTATGATCCGACTACCCGGGAAAGCAACGGCACAACCAAGGATTTCAATCCGAATGTAACTGGTGCACTCTGGAACAAATACGACGGTCAGATTTATATGATGACGGAAGACCAGGACTATCTGCGTATCTATACCTGTAATCCGGCAAACGGAAAAATCAAACAGATCAATACTTCTGAAGACGTCGTTTATAATTACTCATTGGCAGAAACAGCTCCGGTAATGTATTATTACGGACAAAGTACTTCAAACGCAAATCGTTTATACGCTTATGACTTGAAAAGTGGAAAGAACCGTCTGATCTACGACCTGTCTGCAGAAAAAACTCAAAAGACGTTAAACTTGGAGAAGTTCATGACTGGAACTTCACGGCAGAAGACGGAACAACCATACAGGGACGTTATTATCTGCCACCAAATTTCGATCCGGACAAAAAATACCCGATGATCATCTATTACTATGGAGGAACTTCGCCGACGAACCGTGCTTTGGGAATTCAGCTACTCCATGCATATGTATGCCGCCCAGGGATATGTAGTCTATACGCTCAATCCCAGCGGAACAACCGGATTCGACAAGAATTTGCTGCCCGCCACGTAAATGCCTGGGAGAACCGACTGCCGATGAAATTATCCGCGGCACAGAATTGTTTTGTAAAGAACATTCCTTTGTAAACCCTAAAAAGATCGGTTGTGCAGGTGCCAGCTACGGAGGGTTTTATGACACAATATCTGCAAACCCGCACCGATTTATTTGCTGCTGCTGTCAGCCATGCCGGTATCAGTGCACTGAGCAGTTATTGGGGAGAAGGATATTGGGGATATGGTTACTGTTCCGTAGCCAATACCGAACTTATCCCTGGAATAACCCTGAGTTCTTCACTAAACACAGTCCGTTGTTCAACGCTGACAAGATCAAAAACTCCGTTATTGCTGTTACATGGCAATGCCGATACAAATGTCCCGGTTGGCGAAAGTATCCAGATGTTCCTGGCATTGAAACTACTCGGCAAGACAGTGGAATTTATCCAGGTTGACGGAGAAAACCACGGTAGCTGATTACAAAAAACGCCTGGAATGGCAGAACACGATTTTTGCCTGGTTTGCCAAATGGCTAAAAAGATGAACCGGAATGGTGGGATGCCCTGTATCCGGAAAGAACATTATAAATAAAATTACAAAAGAAAGAAAGGGAGTGCCGATTAACGGTCGCTCCCTTCTTCGTATATAACATATAAGAAACGGCTTATTTCATGTGCGGATTCAATGTATGCCACAGATGGATTTCAGGAATAATACCCATGCTGATCACTTCATCACGCAGTTTACTCAGATGAACATAACTTTCTGCCAGTTCTGCATTTTCTTTCGGTGTTCCTTCTACTTCTTTATAGAAAATACCGTCTTTAGTGATTTCTGTTTCCATCGCCATCATGATATGGTCGAATTTACCGGAGTGAACATATGTTCCGGCAGGCCAGCGGAATGCTTCGCCACCCATAGCGGCACGGATCATTTCGATTGACAGGTAAGACGGACTCTGGAAAGAAGAACGACCGCGAAGTTCGATGATACGTTTTCCACCCTGTATAACTTTCACTTTCAGGTCTTCCCATTGTTCGTCTGTCAGTTCCGGAGTACCGATCAAATCCAATAACGGTTTACCGTCGACAGTTGCAGTAGAAGCAAAAACAGCCATCTGTTCGCCATGACCTCCATAAGTACGGCAACCTTTTACCAGGTTCTGACGGATTCCGAAATGCTGTGCCAAAGCTGTTTGCAGACGGGTGCTGTCAAGTGCAGCCAAAGTACTTACCTGGGAAGGTTTCAATCCGAATACAGCAATGTGATCAATCCGGTAATATCGGCCGGATTAAAAATAACTACCACATGTTTTACGTCCGGACAATAAGCACGGAGATCCTTTCCGAACTGAGCAGCAATTTCAGCATTACCTTTCAATAAGTCCTCACGGGTCATACCGGCTTTACGGGCTGCACCACCGGATGAAACAACATATTTGGCACCTCTCAGCGCTTCGCTGATATCGGATGTATAGGTTATGTTTGCATATTCAAATCGGACTGGAACATTTCTTCTGCAACACCTTCCAAAGCCGGAGCAAAAAGGGTCGTAAAGACAAATATTAGAAGTTAACCCCATCATTAAAGCTGTCTGGGCCATGTTTGAACCGATCATACCTGCTGCACCTACGATAGTGAGCTTTTCGTCTGTTAATGCTTTCATACTGTATTATTTTTTTAATAATTATGTTTATTAAGAGAACACATATCTTATTGATAATGTTTACCGTTTCGCCTATATTTTTTTCTTTTCGGTTACAAAGGTAAAAACATCCTTTCCTTATATGCCAATCATTAAAATCTATCCACTATAAGCTAAAGTTATAGCTCAAATTCCTACCTTTGCAACATGAAAACATTCAGACCGGAAGCATGGTTGCCCACCACCAAGAAAGAAGTTGAAGCGCGTGGATGGGATTATATAGATGTAATTCTTTTTCAGTGGGGATGCCTATGTGGATCATCCTTCGTTTGGTGCTGCCGTTATCGGACGTACCTTGAAGCCTTGGGGCTTCGGGTGGCTATTGTTCCGCAGCCGGACTGGCGCGGAGATTATCGTGATTTTAAAAAACTGGGCATTCCCCGCCTCTTCTTCGGAGTCTCACCCGGAGCAATGGATTCGATGATCAATCATTATACGGCCAATAAACGGTTACGTAGCGATGATGCCTATACTTCCGGATCGCCGGGCAGGAATGCGCCCGGATTATCCCAGCATTGTCTATACCAAAATACTGAAAGAGCTTTATCCCGACGTACCGGTCGTACTCGGTGGAATCGAGGCTTCTTTACGCAGGCTGTCTCATTATGATTACTGGCAGGACAGGTTACGACCAGGTATCCTGATCGACAGTCCGGCAGATCTCCTGATCTATGGAATGGGAGAACTACCCATAAATGAATTAGTTACCCGCCTGAAGACCGGAGAATCTTTTAATTCATTAAAAGATATTCGCCAAACAGTTTATCTGACAGGAAAGGAAGAGATAAAGGCCGATGACATCGTGCTTTTCTCACATGAAGAGTGTCTTCGCGATAAATTAAAAACAGGCCAAAAACTTCCGTCATATCGAAGAAGAATCGAACAAATATAATGCATCGCGTATTCTCCAGCAGGTTGGAAAGCAGACTATTGTAGTGAATCCTCCTTTCCCTCTATGACGGAAGCCGAAGTCGATGCTTCGTTCGATCTACCTTACACCCGCTTGCCGCATCCCAAATATAAGGGAAAAGTCATACCGGCATTCGAGATGATCAAGTTTTCAGTAAATATGCACCGGGGATGCTTTGGTGGCTGTGCATTCTGTACAATCTCCGCCCACCAGGGAAAGTTCATCGCTTCCCGAGCAAAGAGTCTATCCTGAAAGAAGTAAAGGCTATCACGGAAATGCCAGATTTCAAAGGATACCTGAGTGATTTGGGAGGTCCTTCCGCCAATATGTACCGGATGAAAGGTAAAGATCAAGTATTTGCGCCAAATGTAAAAACCGTCCTGCATCTCTCCTGCCATCTGTAAGAATCTGAATGCGGACCCATACTCCGTTGCTGGACATTTATAAAGCAGTGGACAGTATGCCACAGATCAAACGCTCATTTATCGGTAGCGGCGTACGTTATGATCTGCTGTTACACCGTTACGACGATGAAATCGTGAATAAGTCGGCTCAGAACTACACGGAAGAGTTGATCGCCCGGCATGTATCGGGCCGTCTGAAAGTGGCTCCCGAACATACGGAAGACAATGTTCTGAAAATGATGCGCAAACCTTCTTTTTCGATCAATTCGGACAATTCAAAAGAATATTCGACCGTATCAACAAACAGCAGGGACTTAACCAACAATTAATTCCATACTTCATTTCCAGCCATCCCGGCTGTACGGAAGAAGATATGGCAAAACTGGCTATCGAGACCAAGAAACTGCATTTCCAACTGGAACAGGTACAGGACTTCACTCCTACACCCATGACACTGGCTACGGAGATATATTACACAGGTTATCATCCTTATACATTAGAAAAAAAGTATATACAGCCCGTACAAAAGAACAGAAACTGGCACAACGGCAATTCTTCTTCTGGTATAAACCGAAATTTCGCAGGCAATAACCCAGGCATTACAAAAATAGGGGAAAAAAGACCTGCTTACTAAATTATTCGGCCGGTAAACAATAATATTTCACCTATCCTGCTTGTTAATTACGAAAAAATCGTAATATTGCATTTACTTAATTCATATAAATATGGTAAAAAGCACTTTTTAGCAGGTATATCGCTTATATTCGTTATATCTGCACAAGCACAAAACGAATTCACGATAAAAGGCAAAATCTCGGACTGGAGGACAGTACCCAGATTGTCCTTTATCGTAGTGACGGACAAGTCATGAGCCAGATCGCTCAGGATACGGTCATCAATGAATGTTTTACCTTCAAAGGTGAAACCGTCGACAATGCTCCCGAAGCATTAATGGTCTCCAGCCATGACAAAGGGTTTCCAAACACCTGGCTCGATGTATGGGTGGCTCCCGGCAAAAAGAGACAACCGTTACCGGTAATAATAAACTTATCAGGACATGGAATGTATCGGCCGATATCCAGGAACAGCAGGATTTAAACCGGTATGCCGACGCTTGCCGGGAAGAATGCAATAAAGAACAGGAAATCTATATACAGTTAATGGATTTGTTCTCCAAAGGAAGGACGGGCAATCCTTCCGAAGAAGAAAAGAATGCGATCAGGAATGAAATGAAAGAACTTCAGAAAAAAACGGTTCATTACGACTGATCTCCTCCCAAAAAAGAAATCGAAATAATGCAGCAAACTCCTAAAGGAACAGTCTGGATGGATAAATTGCTTGGCCAATGCAAGCAAAGTAAATACATGGAAAACTATCCTTATAAGGAAGATTTGATTGCTTTATACAACAAGTTATCCGATAATGAGAAAAAACTCTCAGGCTGGTAAGGAAATCACGGTATGTCTTTATCCTCCCGTTACAGTGAAAGAAGGCGATGAAATGGCGGATACCGACCTCTACGACCTGCAAGGCAATATTCATCATCTGGCCGACTATAAAGGTAAATATCTCCTGGTCGATTTTTGGAGCCGCGGTTGTGGTCCTTGTATGATGGCTTTTGCCGGAAATGAAAGAAATATCCGAAACCTGGAAAGACAAAGTAACTGTCATTAGTCTGAGCACAGACACAGAAAAAGGATGGAAAGAGATTTCTAAAACGAAAGACATGTCATGGGTAAACCTGAATGATTTTGGAGGAATGAGCGGACTGGCAGCTAAATATAATGTAAGAGGAATACCTCATTACGTCATTATCTCACCGGAAGGAATCATTCTGCATAGCTGGAGCGGATACGGAAAAGGATTACTTAAACGTAAGCTTAACAAATGGGTAAACAAATCAGACCGTATTATGTCTGTGAAAAAGGAAGGAAACACGACCATTGTTGATTTTCCTATCGAAAAATCAAGCAATACGGAAACTGTAGAGATCAACAGAATAGAGTTGACCGGTTCTTGAAACGATTTTCCATATGAAAGCCTTTAACTCTCCCGGATACTGGGTAAGTATCGGTAAGGACACTTTCCTGAAAACAGAAGACGGTACTCATTATCCGCTAACATCAGCAGACGGCATCACACCGGACGAACGCCTCACAATGCCGGAATCAGGTGAGTACTCTTTTTAAGTTGCACTTCCCCGCTTTGCCGGCCGGAACAAAAACAGTCGATTTCATCGAAGGTGATTGCGATTCCTGTTTCAAAATAGTAGGTTTGTCACTGACTCAAGAATAAAAGATACGGGCTTGTCTGAAAAAATAAGGGACTTTTTGAAATGTTAAGACAGGACTTTTAAAAAACGAAAGTCCTGACTTTTTTAACTTCAAAAGTCCCTTATTTTTTGACAGTGATTATCAAGCCTTTACAGCGATCACTTCAATCTCTACCAAACCATTCTTCGGCAAAGTCTTTACAGCAACAGCCGAACGTGCCGGAAAAGCACCTTCAAACTGAGAGGGCGTATACTTCGTTCATCGCTCCGAAATCACCCATATCAGCAAGAAATACAGTCGTTTTGACTACGTCGCTGATATCAAGACCGGCTTCTGCCAGAATAGCCTTCACATTCTTGAAAGCCTGAGCTGTCTGTTCCTTTACAGCTCCTTCTACGAAATTACCGGTTGCCGGATCGATACCCAGCTGTCCGGAAGCGAAAAGCATATTTCCTACTTGTATGGCCTGGCTGTAAGGACCGATGGCGGCCGGTGCATTTGTTGTTGCAATAACTTTTTTCATTGTGTTTATCTTTTTAGTTGTTTTGTTCTTCATTCATACGCTGGCGGACAACCTCATAAATCAGGATGGAGCTGGCTACCGAGACGTTCAGGGAACCGATCGTTCCAAACTGCGGTATTTTCACCATGCTGTCGCAGATTCGCAGGTTATCCATAGAAACTCCTTTATCCTCTGCCCCATTACGATAGCAACCGGACCGTCATATTTGATAGAAGTATAGTGCTCGTAAGCTTTTTCGCTGGCTGCATATACCTTGACACCGCTTGCTTGTCAAAAGCGGATGGATTCTTCAATGCTTTTCTCTTTACAAACAGGCAATACATGCAACGCTCCGGCAGATGTTTTGATGGCATCCGCATTCACCGTCACGCTTCCTTTGGCCGGAATAACAATGGCATCCACACCGGCACATTCGCAGGTACGGGCAATTGCCCCGAAATTACGGACATCGGTTATACCGTCCAAAAGTACGATGAAAGGATTCTTTCCCTGTTCATAAACGAAAGGAATAATATCTTCCAGACGCTGATAAGTAACAGCTGGAATAAAGGCGATCACTCCCTGATGATTCTTCCGGGTCAGGCGGTCAAGACGTTCGCCCGGTACACGCTGTACAGGAATATCACGTCCTTTCAGCACCTCGAACAATTCACGGGGAAAGTTCTCCCTGCAACTCGCGCTTAACAAGTATTTTATCTATTTCCTTATCGGCCTGGATAGCCTCGATTACGGCACGTATGCCGAACACCATTTCGTTTTCCTTCATCAAATATATATTAACTGTATGTCCTCTTTTTAAATACGAATGCAAATATACAAACATTATTTACTGTTTCGCCATTCCTTCACGCCTTGAATAAGAAATAATACTCCTGTTATGATCAGTGCAGATGACAAACCTGTATAAAAAACGGAAATAAAAGAGTCCGGCAATATACGGGAATGACGGATTCCCACTCTAAAGTGATCATAAAAAACATTACAATCCAACCTTTGGCATCAAAGAAAGAAAAAAGGACAATTCTTTTCTCCTTTTTTTGGGCAATACGACGGCTATGCTTTCTGAACAAACGTAAAAACACAAAATTAAGGAATAACAGAAACACAATAACTGCTTCTCCCACCTTTAACACCGAGTAATGGGCATCATGCATCCACGTAAGAATTCCGATCCGGAGAATATTGACTCCGGCTATAATCCATACGCAACCTGCTATAAAAATAATAATATCCGCTTATTGACTCTGAACATCCGTCTACTTTTACTGAAATGCAAAAAAGTACGATTTTTAACGACATATCCTAATCCTGACAGTTCATGAGGTCTCCTTTTCACTATCCAACTCCTTGATCTCCTTATTCAGAAAAACGGAAAGGATGGTTCTTAAAACAACAATACCGCCAAGGATAGCCAGTTCGTCCAAACTGGGCTCCAAGACGGTTTTAAGAATATCTGAAGCGATCAGCAACTCCAATCCCAATAATAAATAAGTACCTAATTCCGCTCGCAGCCGACGGATATTGACTGTTGAATATTGTCCGGTAAATCGCTTGAGTTCGTTTCCGAGAAAAGAGATAAAAGCGACCAGTGCCCCGTAAGTAACGATCAGCAGGCTTACCACGCTGATAACCGTAGCCAGAATATTTAGAAAATGCGTGAACATGAGTTTATTCTTTATACTAGGAACAAACTCATGTTCCGGAAAGTTCAATCAGTAATTTTTCAGCTTCTGCGGTAAACTTCAGAGCGTTTACTTTCCTGCCGTTTATTATCTTTTTTTTCCTTTTTATCCTTTTCTTTTCTGTCTTTGTCTTTCCTGTCTCTATCACGGTCACGGTCTCTCCGGTTGTCCGGTCTTTTGTCCTTATCGTAACGATCATTTTCCGGTCTGGACGGTTTATTGAAATGCTGGTTATTATTGGGACGATTATGATTGTCCGGACGCCACTGTCCGTTATCATGATGACCGGGACGATCATATTTACCCCGATACCACTTGCCGTCATCAAAACGCCCATTCCATCGTCCGTTTGAATATTCCCATTGATTATGCCAGTAATGATCTTCATAACGCCAGCAAATATCGGAGGGACGATAATTCGGATAGTGGGGGTTATTATACCATCCCTGATAATCATGGATACGCTGCGGACGTTCGCGAACAAAACGAACATACAGACGGAACTGCGAAGGAGAAAAGAACTCGTTGTAACTTACGGTCACGTTCCATACGCAGATTAAAAAATCTTCTTGGCAGACTGATCCCAATAGCGGTAATGCTTACGGGCTTCCTTTTCTATTCTCTGACCGTACTTATGTACGATATTATGATAATCGGCAGCCTGTCTTCCATTCAGACGCATGGCCTGTTCCATCCAGAGACAACTCTGGCAATGTGGCTCATTCAACCAAAACTGATCCAAAACTGAGCTTGTCCCGGCAAACTGCACAATAAAATCAACAAACATATAAAGCTAATCCGTTTCATGACTGTTCATTTTTAGTTAGTAATTACATCTATGACCGTTCTGAGAAGAAAAGGTTTAACAGACATAATCAACGTTTGGTTTTTCAATAAATCTTTTTGCATTGGCTATTGAAGCACCGGTTAGTGACGCACCGCTCAACATGCGGGCAACCTCTTTAACACGTTCTTCTTTATTCAATTTCTTAATGCGGGTTATCGTACGTTCCGTTGTATCTTCCTTATAAACAAAGAAATGATCTTTGCCTTTTGCAGCAATCTGTGGCAAATGAGTAATGGTTATTACTTGCATCTTTGTACCCAGATCCTGCATAATATCCCCCATTTTATCGGCGATATCACCAGAAACTCCTGTATCCACTTCATCAAAAATAATAGCGGGAAGAGCAGTGAAGCCGGCAATCATTGCCTTGATGCATAACATAAGACGGGATATTTCACCACCGGAAGCAGTTTGGGCAACCGGTTGCAGTTCGCCACTCTTATTGGCAGAGAAAAGGAAACGAATATCGTCCATTCCATCGCTTTCCGGCTCCGGACGAGCCACAAAGTCTACGGCAAACCTCACATTCGGCATCCCCAGCGGAATAACCATTTTTACCAGTTGAGAGGCAATAGCTTTGGAAGCGATCTTACGTTGCTCACTCAAAACAGCAGCCTGCTGAAGTAACTCCTGATATGATATTTCCAACTGGGCTTTTTATCCCCTCAATCTGCTCGTCGAAAGAGTCTATATCATGTAGCTGTTCCGTATATTTATCCTGAATGGCAATCAATTCTTCCACAGTCGGAACCCGGTGTTTCTGTTCCAATGTGTACAAAGTGTTCAGGCGTTCGTTCACCCATTCGAGACGTTCAGGATTGAACTCGACATCTTCTTTGAGAACATCGGTTTCTGAGGCCAGATCGTTCAGATCAATATAGGCAGAACGCAGACGTTCGGCAATCTCCCTGGCTTTCGGATAAAACCTTTCCAACGAATCGGCGGTCGAAAGGGCCTCTTTGATAAGCTGCACGCTTCCCTGTTCTTCACCGTTCAGCAATTCGGTTATTTTATATAAGGATCCTTTAATATCTTCAGCATGCGACAATGTCTCCAATTCCTGCTCCAGTTCTTCCTGTTCACCGGCAACCAGATGAGCATCCGTCAGTTGCTCCAGTTGGAAACGGATATAATCCTCTTCCTGCCGGTTCTGATCAGCCTTCTCCGTCAAATCTTTCAACTCCCGTTTCAAAGAGAGATAACGCTGGTATTCTTTACGATACAGGATCAGAAGGATTTCGTTTTTCCGCCATTACATCGATTACCTTCATCTGGAAACGGTTATCTCCGAGCAACAGATTCTGATGTTGCGAATGAATATCGATCAGTCGGCTTCCCAGTTCCTTCATGACGGTAAGCGGCACAGGTGAATCGTTGACGAAAGCACGCGACTTGCCGGATGAAAACAGTTCCCCTGCGAAGAATACATATTTCCGGATCATACCCAGATCATTCACATGAAAAAATTCTTCCAGTTGATATTTGGAAACATCAAATGTTGCTTCGATCACACATTTATCTGAACCGCTCTTTGGATACTTTTCCCCTGTCGGCCCGCTGCCCCAATACCAGCGACAAAGCTCCTAAAATAATAGACTTCCTGGCTCCCGTTTCACCAGTTATCACCGAAAAGCCGTTATCAAACTGAATATCCAGACTATCTATTAAGACAAAATTCTGTATGAATAAAGATCTCTTCAAAGCATAATTCTCTTTTTACTTTTTAAGTGGCTCCAAACGAGTTGTCATTGCCGGATACAGGTTGGAAAGCATTTTGTATCCTTCCTGCTTTTCGGTCGTTGTCGCTTTGGAATATATGGCAACAACTTCATCCAATTTGGAATCGGCAAACATTTGTAACAGGACAGATGTCGGACGGGTTTTCTTCAATTCCTCCAATGTCGGCAATAAAGACAAGATCGTAGTACGTCCACGATCCACATTAGCAGCCATTTCATCGAGTCCTTTCCGATGGTAATTGTACCACATGTCACGATATCCTTCCGAAGCATTTTCATTCAATGCTGTTGCTATTGCATGTCGGTTACGGTCACTGTCAAAGGCTTTCCAACCGTTCCACGACATTTGAGACTGTGCCAAAGTGACAACCTGTTGCGCTTGTTGGAAAAAAGCTGTTCCGCCTCTAGGTGAAAAGCTATCGAAATCGAATCCCAGAATCGTATATAAATAGAAAACAAACAGTAGCGATCAGGTTACTGTTTAACGTATTCTCCGTATATTCCAACTGTTCGAACTCTGTGTAATCAAAGTCTAATTGTGTATCACGGAAATTCAGCAAAGTCGTTACATAACTTGAGTTGTACACCGGACGACTGGCCTGAATCTGCAATTCAGCCTTATAACTGTTATCGGTAGCCTCGTTGATAATGATATTAAAAGTACAGTCAATCCGTTCGTTGATACCAAAGGTTGCATCCGTCCATTTCCGGGTATTGATAAACTGAGTCAAAGCGTCCTGCAAAGTAGTATATACCTGCTTATTAGTCCCCTGGATCTTATCACTGTTGATTTTGACCTGGGCATTAAACTCGTTTGCTCTATCTTGCGCATAACCGATAAAGGATGTAGTTCCCAACAGGAACAGGAATAACAGTCTTTTAATCATTTTTCATTTCAATAATGTTGCCAACTTGTTTACGATATCAACAGCTACCCCTTGTTTTGATTTCAACGGATAAACCGGTTGTTTCTCCCTGACGGTCGATAATGGATATCTTATTGGTATCGCAACGGAAACCAGCGCCTGCGTCACGAAGCGAGTTCAACACGATGAAACCGAGATTTTTCCGCTTCAATTTACTTTCGGCATTCGTTGCTTCGTTGTTTGTCTCCAAAGCAAAACCGACCAAAACCTGTCCTTCCTGTTTGATTGCCCCTAAAGAGGCAGCAATATCTTTGTTCGGAATCAGGTGAAGCATCATTTCCCCTTTGCTTTCGCGTTTGATCTTTTTCACGCCTGCCTGTATCTCCGACGATAATCGGCTACAGCCGCACATAATATACCGGCATCCGCTTTCCAAAAGCCGTCATGGCCGCCTGATACATTTCTTCGGCAGATTCCACATCAATCCGTTGTATATTCGGATGCGTGGTCGTCAACGATACCGAACCTATCACCTATCAATGTAACTGGCCCCTTTGCTGTGCACAGGCCTCTGCCAGTGCAAATCCCATCTTCCC
>VOFJ01002549.1_pt1 | contig 31463 bp, 50 predicted proteins | sample 5384081 | NCBI WGS metagenome assembly VOFJ01 (sample SAMN12384729, study PRJNA508395) | human gut metagenome | isolation source: healthy gut I | host: Homo sapiens | reverse complement strand
ATTAGTTGTCGTTGACATGCAAAACGATTTTACGACCGGATAGCTGGGCAATGCAGAGTGTGCAGCAGTCATTCCGAAGGTCGCGGAAGTGATAAAAACAGGCGTGTATGACAGAATCATTTTCACCCAAGACACGCACCAGAGTAATTATCTGGATACGCAGGAAGGAAAGCGGCTGCCGTCGTGCACTGCATCGAAGGAACCGAAGGCTGGGAGATTGCGCCTGTGATCCGTAAGGCAGCATCCTTTTTATTCCAAAGAACAGATCGAGACGATCTGTAAGCCGGCATTTGGCAGTGTGCAGCTTGGTGAGTGCTTAAAGCAGTACTGCGGTGATGCAGAGGCACAGATTGATTTCTGTGGCGTGTGCACGGGTATCTGTGTCATCAGCAATGTCATGATTGCCAAAGCCTTTGGTCCGGAAGCGCGCGTTTGCGTGATTGAAAAAGCATGCGCCTGCGTAACACCGGAGTCGCACCTCGCACGGCGATCGAAGCGCTGAAAACCTGTCAGGTGGATATACAGTAATTGTATCTTATTTAAGTAAGAAGAAAAGAGAAGAATTATGAAGTTAAATCAGATCATCACCAGTCTGCTGGAAACAGACATGTACAAATTCAGTATGGGAGAGGCCATCTATCACCAGTTCTCCGATTATAAAACCACATGGACATTCAAGTGCCGCAATACCGATGTGCACTTTACGGCAGAGATGGTGCAGGAGATCAAAGAGCAGATTAAGGCGTACTGCAGTCTACGTTTTACAGAGGAAGAGCTGGAATATCTGAACCGCATTACATGGATCAAGGGAAGCTATATTGATTTTCTGCGCCTGTGGGCAGCCGCGCTATGAGGATTTTAAGATTTCGGATGAGGCGGAATGCGGACTTTCCATCGAGACATTCGGTACCTGGCTGAATACGTCCTTGTATGAGATCCCGACACTGGCGATTGTCAACGAAGTGTATTTCCGTATGGCGTACGATTATGACAGGCTTTATGCCAGTTTCCGGGACCGTCTGGAGCAGAAGATCAAAGATGCCAGCGGCAGATACGAGATCGGTTCGTTCAGTGAATTTGGACTGCGCCGCCGTCTTTCCGCAGAGGGCACAGGAGCTTGCTGTCCGCAAGCTGAAAGAAGCAGAATTTCACGGGTCAGAATTTGTCGGAACGTCCAACGTCTATCTGGCAAAGAAATACAATCTGACACCGGTCGGAACCATGGCACATGAGTGGATCATGTGTGTCGGACAGGGAAATCACAAACATAACCCGGCATACTCCAACTGGTATGCGCTTGATGCCTGGGTACGCGAGTATGGCGTGTTAAACGGTATTGCACTGACCGATGCGATTACGACCGACTGTTTCCTGCGGGATTTCCAGCTGACCTATGCAACGTTGTTCTCCGGCGTGCGTCATGACAGCGGAGATCCGGTGGAGTGGGGCGAAAAAATGATCGCACACTACCGGAAACTGGGAATCGATCCGGCAGGCAAGACTTTATTGTTCAGTGATTCTCTTGATTTTGCACGGGCACACGAACTGTACGAACATTTCCGGAACCGCACAAAGGTGGCTTTTGGAATCGGCACCTATATCTCGAATGATACGGAGGTACCGGCACTGAATATCGTCATGAAAACCACGCTGTGCAACGGTATGGATGTCGCAAAGATCTCCGATACTCCGGGCAAGGGAATGTGCAAGAACCCGGATTATGTGCATTATCTGAAACGATGCATCGACTGGCGTATGAATCATGACAGATAAAAATTCTGATTTACAGACAAAGGAAGAAGGAACAGACCTATGAATTATACAGAGTGTATCGAACAGGCGAGAGGCCGTATCGGATCTTACTGTAAGGCGTGCTGGGAATGTAACGGCAGAGCCTGTAAAAACCAGATGCCGGGGTAAGGGAGCCAAAGGAATCGGCGATACTGCCATCCGCAACTATGACAAATGGAAAGAAATCCGCTTACAGATGGACACGCTGGTCGAAAACCGTCCATGTGATACGACACTGGAACTGTTTGGCAAAACGTTTCAGTATCCGTTTTTTGCAGGTCCGGTAGGTGCCGTGCAGCTGCACTACGGAGACTGCCTGAATGATATTTCCTACAACGATATTCTCGTTTCCGCCTGTGCGGCATCTGGCATCGCTGCTTTTACCGGAGACGGAACCGACAGCAATGTCATGGTCGCAGCGACAACAGCGATAAAAATGCCGGCTGACTGGGAATTCCGACCGTAAAGCCGTGGAACATCGAAGTGATCCGGGAGAAAATGGCGATGGTAAAGGATTCCGGTGCCTTTGCCGTAGCAATGGATATCGATGCGGCAGGACTGCCGTTTTTAAAGAATCTGACCCCACCGGCCGGAAGCAAATCGGTGGAGGATCTGCGTGAAGTGAAACAGGCGGCAGGGCTGCCGTTTATCGTCAAAGGAATCATGACCGTCAAAGGTGCCATGAAGGCAAAAGAAGCCGGGGCCGATGCGATCGTTGTGTCAAACCACGGCGGGCGTGTTCTGGATCAGTGTCCTGCCACCGCAGAGGTGCTCGAAGAGATCGCAAATGCAGTCGATGGCTCCATGAAGATTTTTGTCGACGGAGGCATCCGTTCCGGTGTGGATGTGTTTAAGGCACTGGCACTGGGAGCCGATGCGGTGATCATTGCCCGTCCGTTTGTGACTGCCGTGTATGGCGGAGCGCAGGAAGGCGTCGAGGCTTATGTCAATAAGATCGGAAGTGAGCTGAAAAGATACGATGGCAATGTGCGGTGTGGCTTCGCTGAAGGAGATCACACGGGATTGTGTCAGAGTGTGAGAATTACATATTGGGAAAGGATGAAAAACGTTTGTGTTCGTGGCGGGTGCCATGGATATGGGCGTTTTTTCTGTTGAAATGAGAAAAATGGATGGATTTTGTTATATTTTTTGCTGAAAAAGGTCGGTTGATGTAAAAATGTGATATAATAGAAAATAAAAAAAAATAAGGGATTAGGGAAGAAATATAGGAAAGTGTACGGTTTATGGGACGGCAAAAAGCGTATTCTATGGGAAATGTAGACCTAAAATGAAAAAATTAAACCTGTACTTTGACAACTGAAAATGGCTATAAAAAGGTCTAGTTTACTTTTTCTACAGCCCTTTCAAGGCATGATATATTGGTTATATCGATTACTATCTGCTGGGAGAGGAGCAGATATGAATTATTACAATGCTAGCGGACAAATGGACCTGTCAGATCGAATAGTAATAGAAACTGGGATATGCATCGGGGAGTCATTCAAAAAAATAGCAAAAAAGACTTCGCAGACATCCATCTACTATTGCACATGAAGTTAAAGAAAAACAGAACCTTCATTAAAGGTAATTACCCGAATGGAAAAAAGATTGCCGCATGGCAAGACAATGCACAGTAAGGAATTTGTGCGGCTGTGATGAAGAAGCCTGTAATACAAAGTGTAGACTTTGCAGAGGAGTGGATTGTACCAAGGTATGCGATAGATATGTATCAGTTGCTTGCCATAAGTTTGATTCGCCTCCGTATGTTTTGTAATAACTGTAAGGATAAAAAGCTTTGCAACAAAGATAAGTATATTTACAGTGCGAAATTCGCTGATGCAGCTGTAACTCGTCGTAGATCGGAGAGTCGACAAGGAGTTAGACTTTCTGATGAAAAAGAAGGAAGAATTGGATGAATTTGTGACTCGACTTGTTAAGAAAAGGCCAGCCTTTAACACACATATATGCAGAACATGAAAATGAAATGCCAGTGTGTTTGAGAACACTTTATAACTATATCGATGAAGGTGCCTTATCTATTAAAAAAACATAGATTTAAGAAGAAAGACAGGCTACAAACCACGAAAGAAAAAAGTACAACGATATCAATGGATTTCACTCAATGGAGTATAGACAGTGTAGGACATATGAGGATTTTGAGTATGCGATGAAATTCAAATATTCAGAAGATTGAAGTAACAGAAATGGATACTGTAAAAGGCGTTAGAGAATCTGGAAAGCGTTTGCTTACAATGATCTTTAGAAAGAACAACGTAATGCTACTATTCCTGATGCCAGATGGAAAAGCAGAATCCGTAAAAAGGGTTCTGGACTATCTCGAGACAGGATTGGGAATAGATGTTTTTAGACGGTTGTGTCCGGTTATATTGACTGACAACGGCAGCGAATTCAAGAAGGTAGATGAGTTAGAACTTACGCTGGATGAGGATGGCTTCCTAGTTTATAGAACAAGCCTTTTATTACTGTGATCCAATGGCTTCATGGCAAAAAAGGGTGTATCGAGAAGAATCATGAATTTATTCGTTATGCCGTGCCAAAAGGAAAAAGCTTAAACCCATACACGCAAGAAGATATGACTTTATTAATGAATCATATCAATAGTGTAAAAACGACCTGGACTTGGAAATAAAAGTCCATACGAGCTCGTAGAAGAGGATGATGAAGAAGATTTTCAAAGCATTAATGTCATTATTAAAAATGCACCTCATCCCGCCAGATGAAGTGCATTTAATGCCAGATTTATTCGTTAAAAAAGTAATTAGACCGAAGCTGCAGATAGTAATCGATTTGTCAATAGGTATTAAATAGACGGGTCGCATTTACTTTTTGCATAACAAGTAGCCAGCCGTCTGTTAATCATGCAAACAAATATATACCTGCTATCTGGAATGCCTTAATTATAGCATGATATTTGAATTTGAACATCCATTATTAGGGCTTTATTTGACCTCAGAACAGAATTTTGACTATTAGACGTATTTTCAGTTGGGTTTTAGTTTTTCATTCAAGGAGATCAAGACAAAGCGCAAATAAGTAGGCAGATGTGAAAAAATAATTATTACATTGGTGATGACTTTAGTCACTTAATAGATAATTACGATGGATATGAACTTATTGGATAATCAAAGACGGTCAGAACCTATGTTGTAGATGTAACAAAGATGGTTGGGGTATTTAGAAAAAAATAAAAAAATATGACAGAAGATCAGAAAATAGAATTTTTATCGGAAAAAAAAAGGAAATTGAAAAAATAACACAAGAAATTGGAGCCGTTTTCCCGGAAAAATCGTTTAAATTAGACGGAATTTTGATTGGAAATATTGTCGAGGTTATGGTTTCTCATGCATACGGAATTCGATTGTATAAACAATCAAAAAAAGACACACGATGGCGAAGTGGTGTCTGATGGAAGAAAAAAAAGTCAAATTAAAGGAACACAGAAAGTAGATTCTATAGTTATTAGAGAAAAAAGCCAGATTACCTAATTGTGGAATATTTAGATAAAAAAGCGTGGTTGTATTTGTGAGATATATAATGGATCGGGGAAATTATGTGTGGGAGTATGCATCATATGTTCCAAGCATGAATTTTTATACTCTTAGAGTGAGTAAACTCTTGAGATAGATAAAACAGTACCTGCTAATGAAAAAGATAGAAGCTGTTGTTCCTATTGAAAAATTCTGTAAAGGCGAAATAGAATTTCAAGGTATTCAGAAAGAAGAAACGTCTTTTAAAAAGCAATTGAACAAAAAGGCAAAACTTTAATTACTGGATATGTGAACAGAAATAACCAAGAAAATTTAGGCTGTTTAAATAAGCCTGGGAATCATAATAATCAAGTGTTATATGCTATGCGTTGTAACAATTGTGGATTTGAGTATGAGGCGAATGGGTGTGATGTTGCAATAAGAAAATGTCCAAGGTGCAGTAAATAAAGATTAATGATGGAAAAATTTATATGAGAAAATTAGAAGAAAAAGTTTCGTGAAAATACAACATTAAAATACTACAATGAAAATGCTACAATTTTTTCTGCTACTACACAAATCGTAGATTTTTCCATAACGCAGGATAAGTTCCTTGCATTGTTACAGCCAAATGCATATATTTTAGATTTTGGTTGTGGATCTGGTCGTGATACAAAGTATTTTATGGAACATGGATATAGAGTGGAAGCAACGGATGGTTCAGAAGAGTTGTGCAAATTAGCAAGCACATATACTGGAGTTTCGGTTAAATATATGCTATTTCAGGAGTTGGACGAGCAGAAAAAATATGATGGAATATGGGCATGTTCATCTATTTTGCATTTGTCAAAGGATGAACTTAAAAAAAAATGTTATGCAGCGAATGTTGTGTGCATTGAAGGATGATGGAGTGATTTATACATCGTTTAAAGATGGAACCTTCGAGGGAGAAAGAAATGGAAGATATTTTACAGACTTTACAGAAAAAAAACATTTGATGGGTTTTTAAGCGGTATAAGACATGTAAAGATAGAAGAACAATGGCTGACAGGAGATGTGAGACCAGGCCGTGAGTCGGAACAATGGCTGAATCTTATACTGAGGAAAGTGTGACGAATGGATAAAGTATTAAAGCTGGAAAACGGACAATATGATCTGATAGAAACAGTCTCATATCCAAATGGTGGTGCAAGCTATTTTTTTATGTAAGAGATCAGCAGGCTATTATTATTGATGATGGGATATGTAATTACAAAAAAAGGATGAGAAACCTTTTTCCTATTCTTTAATTACGGACAAGCAAAATACATATATGAATAAATATGCAAAAGTATATCGCTTTCTAAAAGAAGACATGGGAATAATCAATGAAGTGATTACATTGCCGTGCAAAAAGGAAGAAATACCAATAAAGTATGTGGCAAATCGCGAAGATCATGCAGATGCCTCTCCATTGGAAATCGACTTTGAAAATAATTTTGCAAGTGTATATGGTCGTAATAGCTTGAAATATTTACAGAAAGAATATGGTATTTTTGGATGAACAGGGAAATAATTATTTCCTGGATTACTTGTTAAGAACAAAGCATGGAGATTATGCAGTTGAAGAAAAATGGGGTAACTTATCATCATCCGCAGCAGATCGGTTTGGAACGTTATCGTAGACAGCTGCAAAAACAAAATACATGTACCGAATGGGGGAATTAAGTTATATCGTTTTTCTTCAGAAGATTGTAGATTTGAAAATCGAATTGAGGATGACATAAAAACTTTTTTCGGTGAAAATACCGATGAGTTTGAAGAAAATGGACTCCTTGCTGATCGTCCAGTAAAGTTATATGAGCATCAGGAAAATACGCTTGAGGAAATACAAAAACAGCGTGCTGCGGGAATAAATACATTTCTTGTGGTATTTCCAACAGCAAGTGGAAAATCCAGGATTGTGGAAGAAGATTTGCGTATTTTTTCCAGAAAGAATACACAATTTCATGCGCTTATTATGGCTCCTAATACAAACATTATTGATGATTGGAGGCAGCGAGTGAAGAAATCGCTTCCAGATCTGCAGGAGCAAATTGAAATTTGTTCATTTGCTTATATGATGCGGAACTATCAGAAATATGCGCAGAAAAAAAAATATAATTATATTGTAGTAGATGAAGCTCATCACGCAGTTTCCCCAGTTTTAAAAACGTGTTATATTCAGTATTTTACGCCTGATTTTTTTGATTGGTCTTACAGCAACCGATCAACGACCAGACAAAAAAGAAGTTGGAGACAATATTTGGTAATTATAAGACAGGCTTATCTCTGGTTGATGCGATGAAAAAGAAAATTGTTGCAGAGGCAAATGTGTGTCGTATTGAAACCAATCTGGATTTGAGTCATATTCGATTCAATGGCAAAGATTATATTAATGCTGATTTGGAAAAGAGTATTCGTGTAAAGTCCAGAAATGAATTGATTGCAGATGTGTTATACAACTATTTTTCGGAAGGAAAAGCTGGGCAGTTGCAGGGAGTCGTGTTTTGTGTAAATACAAATCATGCACAGGAGATGGAGCGTATTTTAAATGCGAAAGGTCTTTCGGCAAAGGCATATACCAGAAAAACAAAAATCCAGATGAAGTTATGCAGCAGTTTCGAGAGAAAAAAAAAAATACGTTTTTTGTGTGCTTGTGAAATGATTTCGGAGGGATGGGATTATCCGGAACTTGGAATTCTGGTAATGGCGCGTCCAACACTTTCCAAGGTTCTTTATATGCAGCAGATTGGCAGAGGACTTCGACGAACAAATACAAAAACAAATGTGTTTGTTATTGATGTAGTAGATGAGTATGGTGCCATGGCAAAACCGTGTTCCATGCATTCAATTTTTTTCTAATCCATTTTACACTGCATTTGGAAGTATTTTAAAAAAGAGATTATTCCGTGGGAGATATGATAGAAGTAGATGGTCTGCATGAAACAGTAGAACGTATTGTGCAGGTGGACATTGAAACTTTCGAAGAAAAAATATGGTGATTACTTAAATCAGGAACAGCTGGCGAGAGAATTTTATTTAAGTACGGGAACTATTACCAGCTGGGTTACCAAAGGCAAAATTTCTCCGGATGAAATGATTGCTTTTGGAAGTAGAAAAATTTATCTTTTTGCACCAGAACATGTGAAGCAGATTCGTGAGGAAAATAATAATTTCCAGAACATACAGAGGAAACGATCAAAACGGACTTCTTTGATTTTCTGGAAGAACGTGATTACAGTCTTTCTTACAAGATGCCGTTTCTTCTTTCATTCCTAAAAAATATGAATGAAATTGGAGATGCAAAAATTGATAATGTGCTCACAGATTATATTGCTTTTTACCAAGACAGGATTGATAAGGGACTTCCGGTAGATCGGTCAAGTTGTCCATATAATGCAGAACGATTGAAAGATCGGAAATATATTAAAAGCAATATGCTGACAAATCCTTTTGAAAAAATTTGAGCGTAAACGGTTCCTGTATTATTCAAAGGATTTGAATGTGATTTCTATGAATCATGCGCTTTTTATTAAAATGAGTAAGCAAGATTTTGAAAAAGTGAAGGTGCAGATGGAAGAGGATTTGGAGAAGTATTATGAAAGAGTTAAATAAAAAAGAGTGTCTGACAAAATTGCAGTAAAGAAACTATTTATATGTGGAAAAATAATTATGGCAATTAATTGACTACAAATATGCTTTAAATTAGAATAGATAAAAAGAAAAAATATAATTTGGAAAGAAATGGGAAAATTTTTATGGATATAAATAAAATCGTTTTAGTAATAACATGTGCATTTTCTGGTATTTCAGTAATTGTATCATTTTTAAGTCTAAGTAATACGAGAAAGATAGCAAATAAAAACGGATATATAAATACCGTAACGGCATCAAGAGAACGGTGGGCGAGTAGTTTGCAAAGTAATGGTTCCTCCTATTTGGCTATTGTAGATTCAATATTTTTACAGAGAGAAAATAGAATACAAAAATATGAGGAGTTATTAAAGTATCAATATGCAATGGCTATTTCATTACATGATTATGACGATGATAAAGAATTAAAAAAGTAAAATGAAAGAAATTCAGAATCATATATATAAATTTGTAGCATCAAAAAATAGTGATTCTTTAGAAAATGAAATTGCAGAGGTTCAGAAATTGAAAGATGAGATTTAATTTGCTTATAAATAGAAAACATCAAGAGGAGTGGAAAAAACAGAAGTACGAAGTGGCGTTAGAAAAATAAGTATACAGCAAATAATTCGTTCAAAAATATCTTTATTTTCTGAAGAATCTGAATAAAGTTATAATCATAAATTATTGATATAATAGTGCATTTAAGGTAGAAATTGAAAAAAGAAAATATCAATTTTGGTGATATACAAAGGTGGTGATCTCATGTTAACAAATGACAATAATGTCAGGCGCAATGACTTGTCATTACGCCTAAAATACATAGGTATCAAAACCAGAATATTTAAAATAGCTCCCTTTAAGTATGTGATTTTATGTTCCAATATACCAGACGATTTTGAAAAAAAAAAGACATATTTTGATCGCTCCATAAGGTATATTACTTTGCAGATATCATTATTGGATCAGGTGCCGGAACATTATATAGAGGAACTCTCTCCAATTGATATGGAACATCCGGTGGATGATTTTCGGGCAACAGCGAGGACCAGAGCTGAGATAGAAGAATATATTTATGGAAGATACCATGATTTTGACATTAGAAAAATTGTTCCGAGTGAAGGCGGCATAAATTTTCATATGGATATTTATGTTGGAAGTGATGTGAGTGACAAACAGATCGCAAGGTTGCAAAAGGAACTGACAGAAGTTGACTTTGGAACGGATCAGATTCAGGTACTTCGTACAACGGACCCTCCGGAAGATAAAACAAAATTAAATCCGCAGGACAGTGTTATGTGGTTAAATACGAACAAGAGTTATCCGTTTACAGTTGCTGAGGCAGATTTCTGGTATGACAATATAGAGGCAATTTATGATGGCTCTGTAAAGAGAAAGGATTTATCTTTTTGCAGAGATGGCGAACTAAAATGCTTTGTGAATGCGTCTGTTTTTCCGGTGATCAATCTACGCAGCCTTTTATTATTATATGATACGGTGTATCTTGCTTTGCCAATTGGAAATTTTTTGGATGAGTTTTTTTTTGGAAATGCAGGGCATGAAAAAGAAAGAGCTGGTCCAACTTGTTTCAATGGGGAAAGTAGTTCTTTTGTTAGGAAATGATGAGACGAGGTATGATCGGCAGGTTATTTTGGATGCTTACAAAGAGTCACCGGATTCTGTAATTGGAAGAAGAGCTATGAATGCGATGATGATTGCACAGTTGGTTGAGATGAAAAATCAGTATGCTGCCAATTATCCGATGGCTTATGAGATGGCATCGCAACTTGCAAAATATGGAAATCAGAAACAGGATGAAGTGGCACTTCATATATCAGAACTGTTGGCATGGCCATATAGAGTAGTGGGAGAAAAGTTTTGGCATTTTGCAAAATTCGAGTCCTATGGCAGTCAGTAATTTCGGCATTAATCAGTTGGCATATAATTTTTTCAGAGAGCATGATCAGAAGAGTGCAATTGAATTTGAATTTATTTCAAAGGCGGAATCGGCACATCTAGCCATGGCTTTGATGCAACATATTTTCCGTTTCGTGCAGAAAATGATAATAAAATATATACGGATGAGGCAGAGACTTCTATGATGGAAGGAATGATGAAGGTATATTGGTATGCACCAGAGCAAGTGAAGCGGATGCAGTCGATTTGGAATACAAATTATACGGAAAGAAATATGCTGGAATTCTTTTGACACAAAAAGAAAATATTGATATTTTGCGTACTGCAAACATGGCAGACAAGTACCAGACACCTATGAAGTTCCGGGCTATTTTGGAAAATCTGGAGAAGATGGAAGAAACAGATCGAAGACAAAAGATTCGGGAGTATAATAATATTTTGGCAGAGGCTTCGGAACGAACTGCGAAATCGACAAGTATTGTCGATTTCATGCTTGGAACTACCGGTTTCTTAAATTTTGGATCTTATTTGAATACGATACTGAATTTGCTAGGATTATTGAAAGGCGTTCCAGATATGGTGCCTGGTGCAACGGAGCGAAAGGATTTGCAAAAATTCCGTTCGATTGCAAAAGAACTGGGCACAGATAATCCGGAGAAAACAGGAGAGGAGGTTTATCTTCTTGATCGTATTTCTCCAGTGGCTAATTTAAGATAAAAAGTAATTTATGCAGACTATCTGCATAAATGGATTAGAACCATTTCGGAAGGCATTGCTTTGAGAATTATTTATGGGTTATACTGAAAATAAAAAATTACATTATTAGATAAATACCAGGAGGATTACATCATGGAACGAGTAGAAAAATTCTTAAAAGAAGCAGAAACATATTATTTAGCAACCGTAGAAGGCGACCAGCCAAGAGTCAGACCTTTTGGTACAGCACACATTTTTGAGGGAAAACTTTATATTCAGACAGGTAAGGTGAAAGAGGTATCAAAACAGATTCATGCAAATCAAAGGTAGAAATCTGTGCATTTAAAAATGGTGAGTGGCTTCGTGTAGCTGGAGAACTTGTAGAAGATGACAGAAGAGAAGCAAGACAGTCTATGCTTGATGCTTACCCCATCATTACAGAAGATGTATTCAGCAGACGATGGAAACACAGAGGTATTTTATTTTAAAAAATGCTACAGCAACATTTTCATCATTTACGCATGATCCGGAAGTAGTGAAGTTCTGATGACAAAGGACGAGTGGTACAGGCAGTTGTTCGAGAGACTGGACAATTCCAAATTTCGAAGCAGCTTTCATTTGAAGCAGAAAGACATAGATTACATAAACCAAAAAGGGACTTGATACGATCAGACAACATGCAAAGGACTTTATTGCAAAGAGAGAAGCTCCCGCATTTATAGCAAATGATGGCAAACAGACTCCTATGAGGGGGCATCCGGTATTTATTGCCCAACATGCAACTGCAACATGCTGCAGAGAGTGTATCCGGAAGTGGCACAAAATGCAGCCGGGCAGGGAACTGAGTCAGGTGCAGCAGGATTATCTTGTAGATATAATTATGACATGGATTCAAAAAAGAACTGGAAAGGCAGAAAAAGAAATTATGAAAAAATGCAGATATTTGTAGATGCAGATGCGTGTCCTGTAGTAGGGCATTGTAGAAGAAATAGCAGAGAAAATATAGTATTCCACCACATTGCTGTGTGATACGAATCACGTATTATATTCAGACTATAGCGAAGTGATCGTAGTTGGTGCAGGAGCTGATGCTGTAGATTACAAGCTGATTAGCATTTGTCATAAGGGTGATATTGTGGTATCTCAGGATTATGGGGTAGCTGCTATGGCACTTGGGAAAGGCGTATGCCATTCAACAATCAGGTAAGTGGTACACAAATGAAAATATTGACCAGATGCTTATGGAGCGGCATCTTAACAAGAAGGCAAGACGCAGCTCGCATAAGAACCATATGAAGGGACCAAGAAAGCGTACAGAGAAAGATGATGTACGCTTTGCACAGTCCTTTGAAAAACTTATACTGATGGCAAAATCAAAAAGAAGGTGCTCAGAGTGGGACTATTTAAGAAAAAAGACAGTTACAAAGACATATGATAAAGAAAATAAGAAACCAGTTATCAAGGCGAGCATCTGTAACGGTGAGCAGGTTGCCGGCTTTAAGGACATCCATACAGGTAAGATCGAAGAGGTTATGCTGATTAAAAGTCAGGCGGATCTTGACGAATTCAAGAAAATGTATGGAATAAATGGAGAGATAGAGAAGGAGTATTGATATGAGCATATTAGGAAATATACTTTGGAAAGCAGTTTTTCAAAATTGCAAAAGTTATCCCTGATGCCATTTGGTGCAGAGGTAATCTGACAGGCAGGAGAGCATTTTTGTGAGTTTAAAAGAATAGGCAGGAAAGATGTGTGACATAACAAGGTTACAGATGGATGAGAAAGGAAAACACGATGAACATATATGATGAATTGGAAAATTCAAAAGTCAGGGCTCGCTCCAATCCGGAACTTGCGCAGGCGTTGTTAGCCACGCGGGGAATGAAAAATCCGGTTTCCGCATTCTGCCGTATTGCACAGGAGCATGGATGCACCTTTTCCGCTATGGATCTGGTCTCTGCCGGTGAGGATTCTTACGCAGCAATGCGTCGCTCCACGAATGGAGGCGGCGAGAATTCGCCGCTGTTGCAGGGAGAGGATGATCTGTACGAGATGTTTTTAATTGAATTGATGTAAAATTGAGAGATAATGAAATAAATTACGATTACGAAGGATGGAAAAATACATTTTGTATTTATTTTTCTGTCCTTTGTGTTATATTGGAAGCAAAGATGGAGGGATACCAGGATGAAGGATATCTATTTAACAAATTATTCTGTTAATGGAATCAAGACATTGGATAAAACGGTTTCATTGTCTTTTTTATAAGAAAACAATCAATAAGGAACCGGATACGCAGGAATATAATATTAAGGGAATTTATGGAATGAATGGGTCTGGAAAATCGGGGATCGTGACTTCTGTGGAAATTTTGCGCAATCTTATCATTGATACAGGATATTTGAATAATCCGGTTGCACAGAAACATTTGGATGCTATTGTCAATAAGAAAGTTGGGGAACTTTCGATAGAAGCAGAGTTTATCGCAAAGAGTGGTGCACAGTTGCTTCTTTTTCAGTATGGAATCACCTTGTCTAAAAATAAGGCAGGTAAATTTACAATATCACACGAATGTTTAAAAAGAAAAAAAATGCGACATCAAAGAACAGTTCTCTGGAAATCATTTATGAAATTTGTGATGGTGAAATCATTTTTTATGTATGGTTTGGAGGAAGAAAATGGTTTTGTGGTTGAAATTAGAAATAAGACGATGAATTTGTTGACCACGGGATCTGCATGTGCATTGATTTATGTAAATATGTTATACTCAGGGACGGTAATTATTCCTTTTATAGAGAGGATAAAGTTGCACGGGTAATAATGAATGCTATCAGTGTGCTGTTTTCATTTGGACATAAGCTGCATGTGTATTTAGATGAGTCAGATGATCATAAACCATATATGATACAAAATACCATTCTCTTTGTGACGATGTTGATTCGCAAAATGCAAAATTGTATTCGTTGATAGGTAATATTTTTTTGAGTTACAGAATGAAAACATAAATGTAATATTCAGTAACCGAAATATGATTGCAAAACCAAGGCTTGATAAATTTATAGAAACAATCAATAAATTATATGAATTTCTCCATATTTTTAAATCGGATCTGATGGGTATAGAGATTGATAAAAAAAGAAAACGGCGATTTTTGGATGTGTGATTTGGTTATGGTGTATGATTCCTACAAGATTCATGCAGAATTTGAAAGTACCGGAATCAAAAAACTGATTAAATTATTTGTCTATGTAAGAGAAATGGTTCGTGGTGGAATTGTTTTTATTGATGAATTTGATTCGAACCTTCATGATGTTTATTTGTGTGCATTGTTGGAATATTTGATGGAATATGGAGAAGGACAGCTCTGTTTTACAACACATAATGTTGGACCGATGGATGTTCTGAAACAGCACAAGAAGTCAATAGACTTTTTGTCAGAGGATCATCAGATTTATCCATGGAAGACAAATGGCAACTATTCACCTTCAAAATTATACAGAAACGGTATGATAGAAGGTTCTCCGTTTAATGTAGATGCGATTGATTTTATCGGAGTTTTTGGTACAGGTGAGGAGGATGAATAGTGGGGAGGCAGTTTATTTTTTGTTGTTGAGACGAACAAAAAAAATGTCAGTCCGACTGGATGTATATCAAGGACACGATTGAGCATTTTTATGCGTTTGATCGAACACAGGTAAAATTAAGTGTTGTATATATGGACGGACGGGGAAATTATGAGAAAAAGGAAAAAAGATGTTCAAAATCTGATTTCACAATATAAGGCTGCTTCTAAGAAAAATCAATCCAGGGTAATATATTGTTTTGATTGTGATAATTTTGACACGAATGCAGAGGATGAAAATTTTCTGAAAAATGCAAAACAATATTGTGAAGAAAAAATGGATATGGATTTGTTTGGTTTTGCAGGGATATTGAGCAGGTATATATAGGAAAGCAGGTAGAGAAAAGTAAAAACAAAAAGAAGCGGCGACATTTAAGGCGAAGAAGCTTATCATGGATGTGAATGCTGACAAATTGTTACAGCATCATTATCGCGTGAGCACGAGCAATTTTATGAAAATTATGGATCAATTTGATGAATTTACGCGAAAGTAGGATTATCCATGATTAGATGAGGATACAAAAAAGACATGAAACCCAGAACACAAAAAATCAATGGAATTATATAACACCCTCCTGAACCGTGGCTTTCCACAGGAGTTTTGTGAGCAGATTTCACGGAATCTGAACACAGACTGGACGGCACAGAGGATGCTTGGCTATTTGTCACATTACAGGAAACTTCAGATGGCGGAAATCGTGGACGAGATGCTGGCAATTCTAAGTGACCGGAACCGGATTATGCAGAAGCATGAATGGGAGAATACAAATGCGAAATGGAATGAATTTTTAAACCAGGGATTTCGAAAAAGAGGATTGAAAAATAATATGAAAGAGGTTTTTTATGAGTTATTGGAAAAAATTTTAAAAAAGAAGTATATGGGGGATCGTGCGTTTTACCGCCATTATTTATTGCTGGCAGTGCCAATGATCCTGCAGAATGCCATCACGAATCTGGTCAGCTTTTTGGACAACATTATGGTGGGGCAGCTGGGAACGGAACAGATGTCCGGTGTTGCAATCGTAAACCAGCTGATTTTTTGTGTACAATCTGGCAATTTTTGGAGCGGTGTCGGCGGCAAGTATTTTTGGCGCACAGTATTTTGGCAACGGGGATCACAGGGGGCATATGCATTCGTTTCGTTTTAAGCTTTATGCGACGCTGCTTGTGTCAGGACTTACCATGTTGCTGCTGCTTACGAAGGGATCGGATCTGATTTCCCTGTATCTGACGGATACTGCGGGAAATGGAGCAACCGATGTGGCACTTCAATATGGAAAGCAGTATCTGGTGATTATGCTGGTGGGACTGGTTCCGTTTGCAGTGAACCAGGCATATGCCACCAATATAAAAGAAACAGGACAGACGCTCGTTCCGATGCTGGCAAGTTTTGTGGCGGTGGGAACCAATGCAGTGCTGGATTATCTGATGATTTTTGGTGTGGGATATTTCCGGAACTTGGGGTGACAGGGGCGGCACTTGCCACTGTGATTGCCCGGTATGTGGAAGCGGTTATTGTTGTCCTCTGGGCACATAGAAACCGGGAGAAGAACCGGTATCTGGAAGGGGCTTATCGCGGATTTGGAATCCCGGTGAGCGAACTGAAAACGATACTGATCAAAGGGCTTCCCCTGATGTTCAATGAGGTTTTATGGGCAGCGGGCATGACAACGGTGACCCAGTGCTATTCTGTGCGCGGACTGGATGTGGTGGCAGGGCTGAATATTGCCACGACGATTACCAATTTGTTTAACATTGTCTATATACAGTTGGGAGCGTGTATCAGTATTGTTGTGGGACAGTATTTGGGAGCCGGAGAACTGGAAAAGGCAAAAGACGCAGACAACAAGATGATTGTTTTCAGTGTCTTCTGCTGTGTGATTATGGCAGCAATCATGTTTCTCGTTGGGGGATTTTTCCCCGATATTTACAATACGACAGCGGAAATTAAGGATCTGGCTACAAAGTTTATCGCCGTTTCTGCGCTGATCATGCCGTTTTGTTCGTTTAGTCATGCGTCTTATTTTACGCTTCGTTCCGGTGGGAAAACGATGGTTACGTTTTTATTTGATTCGGTGTTTACCTGGGTGGTTGTTGTGCCGGTTGCATTTTTGCTGGCACACGGCACGGGACTTGGAATTGTAAGTGTTTATTTTCTGGTACAGGCCACGGAGCTGATCAAGGTCGTGATTGGATACTGCATGGTACGAAGCAACGTCTGGGTGGTAAAATGGTATAGGTGATCAGGGATCAGAAACTCATGCTACGGCATTATTTATAAACAATTGTTAAATGTTTGAAAAAAATATTTGGAAAATGGACAACTTTTTGTGAAAGAATCGGTTATAATAATTTCATCTGAAAATTTAACGAAAAATACATAGGAAGCGGATGGAATTATTATCATGGAACAGGAAAACAGAGTCAGAATGGAACGAATTGCAGCAGATCCACAGTCCGGGCTGTCTGCAGAGCAGGTAAAAAAGAAGGTTTGCACAGGGAGAAAACAACTATAAAGTAGAGTCTTCCACGTTGTCGGTTCCGGAAATTGTGCGTTCAAATGTCTGCACATATTTTAATCTTGTATTTGCTGTGATTGCGGTTTTGCTTGCTATTGTGGGTGCATGGTCGGATATGCTGTTTCTTCCGATTATTGTGGCAAATACCTGTATTGGTATTATCCAGGAGGTACACTCCAAAAAGGTGCTGGATAAATTATCCATTCTGAATGCACCGCATGCAGTTGTAATCCGTGACGGAAAGCGGCAGGAGATTCCGGCAGATCAGCTGGTGCTGGATGATATTGTGGAATTTTCGGCGGGAAGCCAGATTCCGGCGGATGCGAAAGTGGTATCCGGAGAGCTGCAGGTGAACGAATCCCTGATCACCGGAGAGTCGGATGAAATTGAAAAACGGGAGGGGATTCCCTACTTTCCGGAAGTTTTGTGGTATCCGGAAAGGCATGTGCACGTCTTGAGAAGGTCGGAAAAGATTCTTATATTTCAAAGCTGACCCTGCAGGCGACGAAAAAGCAAAAAGGGAGAGCAGTCAGAAATGATCCGCTCCCTGAATTATCTGATCATGGTGATGGGAATTATTATCATCCCGATCGGGATTGCCCTGTTCGTGCAGTCGTTTATTTACAATGAGGGAACGTTTCATGACAGTATCACCGGTATGGTGGCGGCTATCGTCGGCATGATCCCGGAGGGGCTGTATCTGCTGACAAGTGTGGCACTTGCGGTTAGTTCCGTGCGGCTGGCACAGAAGAAGGTATTGATCCACGATATGAAATGTATATTGAGACGCTGGCGAGAGTCAATGTTCTTTGTGTGGATAAAACAGGCACGATCACCGAGCCGGGGATGCATGTCTATGATTTTTCTGTTCTGGATGGGGCAGATCAGCTGGAAATTTCCCAGCTGCTGGCAGATTTTGTGGCAGCGCAGGAAAAAGACAATGCGACGATGGAAGCACTCAAAGCGCATTTCTCAAACGGAAGTGGTATGCGGGCAAGGGAAGTGTATTCGTTTTCTTCGGAAACGAAGTATTCCGGAGCCGTGATGAACGATGGGAAATCTTATGTGATCGGAGCACCGGAATTTGTTCTGCGGGGGGCAGTTTGCCCAGTATCAGGAACAGATTGCCACCTACAGCAGCAAAGGCTACCGTGTGCTTGTATTTGCGCAATATGAAGGGACGCTTGACCGGAAACCGCTGACAGAGCCGGTACTTCCGCTTTGTTTTGTGATGCTTGCCAATCCGATCCGCAAAGGGGCAAAGGAAACCTTTACTTATTTTGCGGAAAATGATGTTGATATCAAGGTGATTTCCGGTGACAATCCGCTGACGGTTTCCGTCATTGCGGCAGAGGCGGGGATTGTGGGTGCGGAGCGTTTTGTCGATGCATCGACTCTGAAAGAAAAAGAAGATTATTATCGCGCGGTGGAAGAGTATACGGTATTCGGCCGTGTGACCCCGAGCCAGAAGCGGATGCTGGTACAGGCACTGAAAGAACATAAAAAACGGTTGCCATGACCGGAGATGGTGTAAATGATGTGCTGGCACTTAAAGATGCAGACTGTAGCGTGGCGATGGCCTCCGGCAGCGAAGCCGCTTCTAATGTGGCACAGCTGGTACTTTTAGATTCCGATTTTTCCAGAATGCCATCGGTGGTCGCAGAGGGACGCCGTGTGGTAAATAACATTGAGCGACCGCCGCATTGTATATTGTAAAAAATATTTTCTCCATGCTGCTTGCCATTTTCTCCGTGATTCTGATGCTGGATTATCCACTGGAACCATCACAGGTATCGCTGATCAGTATGTTTACGATTGGTATTCCGTCGTTTGTTCTGGCACTGGAGCCGAATAAGGAGCTGATCCGCGGACATTTCTTGACCAACGTACTCGTGCGGGCACTTCCGGCAGGACTGACGGATTTTATCGTAGTAAGTGGTCTGGTGATTTTCTGCCGGGAATTTCAGGTAGATCTGGATTGTCTGTCTACATCATGTACCATTCTGGTTGCAATCGTTGGTTTTATGATTTTGCACCGCATTGCAAGACCGATGAATACCGGACATATTGTAATGCTGGTCGGTGTGATTGCAGGATGGATTCTTTGCATGCTGTTTGGCGGAAGCTTTTTCGGAATTACGGGAATTTCCAAACAGTGTGAAATGCTGATGGTAATTTTTGCAATTATTACGGAACCGGTTCTTCGGTATCTGAGTCTGATTGTTGAGTGGATTTCTGCGAGATGCCGCATGATCCATGCCCGTTTTTCGAGGGCGTAAAAGTGGGGCTGGTTCTTGCATGCATATAAGGAATCGTATATAATAAAAAGACATACTAGTAGAAAAGCAGGTGTGGATGTGCAGAAGAGAATCAGGCAGATAGCCGCAGGAAAATTCGAATCGGATCAGCCTTCACTTTCTATTTCGGACGAGGAACTGTTTCTTACGGTTACAGAAGGACAGGAATATACCGGGGAATTTGAAATTACCAGTGAAAACCATATTCCGGTGAGGGGCATTGTCTACCCACCCACCCAAGGATGGAGTGCCTGACGCCCCAGTTTGAAGGCGAAAAATATACGGATTCGGTATCAGTTTCATAGTAAGGGTCTCGTTGAGGGGCAGGAGGAAAAGGGTGCGTTTGTGATTCTTTTGCAATCAGAGTGTACACAGCCTTTCTTTTGTGTATCCATATCCCGTTTATATGCGCAGACTGCCACAGGTGCGATTCGCAGTCTTTCGGATTTTACGGCACTTGCAAAGGAAAACTGGCAGGAAGCCCATATATCAGCTCTTTTATCACAAGAGTTTTCCCAATATTCTAAAAAGCAAAAGAGACAAAAGAAAAAAGATGTACTATCAGGGGATTCTTGCGGCAAAACCATCGTCGCAGAATCTGGAAGAATTTTTGGTGGCAGCCGGCAGAAAAGAACAGATCCATTTTACAATTTCTGAGACAGACTGCCGGTTTGATGCGCTTACCGAAAGCCAGCAGCAGAAGATCGAAATCAAAAAAAGAGCGAATGGGGATATTTGGAACTTGCCATCACCTCCGATGCCGCGTTTGTACAGCCGGCACAGACGCAGATTACTTCGGAGGATTTTCTGGGGAGTACGTTTGTCCTGAAATACATCGTGGACTATGACCGGATGCATGCCGGAAACAATTATGCCAAAATTACTTTTTCCTCGGTATATGAGACAAAGGTTCTGGAGATTTATGCGCACAAAGGGGAAAAACAAAAGTCCAAAGAACAAAAAAGAACATGCCAAAATCAGGGAATGTCAGTCCGGGCTGGTAGAACTGTATGAGGCATTCCGCCTGAAAAAAAAAATTGTGACAGGTGTGTGGGCAAATGAGTCGGTAGAACGTTTAAACCAGCTGCATGCCATGCTTCCGGATCAGGTGATGTATCCGCTGATGAAAGCACAGGCACTGGTGATCAATCACCAGAAACAGGAAGCGGAGTGGATTCTTGAGGAATTTAAACGGGAATGGCCGATCACCATACACCGGAGTGGGGCTATTATCTTTATATTATGACACTTCTGGAACGGGAACCGGCATATGTGGACCGCATGACACATGAGATTGAGATGATTTTTCATGAAAATCCGGATTCTGCTTTGTTATTCTGGGTTCTTTCGTTTCTGGAAGAGGAATATTACAACAACAGTGCGCACAAACTGCGTGCAATTGCGCACTGGGTGATGAGTGGCTGTGTTTCCCCGTACCTGTATCTGGAGGCATACGATCTGATCAGCCATGACCCGTATCTGCTCACAAAACTGGGAAGATTTGAAGTGCGGATTCTGCGCTGGGCAATCCGTCATCAGGTTCTGACAAAGGAACTGGCAGCACAGATTTTTTTGAAGTGGTGGAAATGAATCAGGGATTTCATCCGGTTCATTTTGAACTGATGCAGGCAGCTTACGGGACAGAGGAAAAACCGGAATATGTGGGACAGATCTGCAGTTACCTGATAAGAACCCAGCAGTTTGATACAAAATTTCACCACTGGTATGAAAAGGGAATCGAGCTTGAACTTCGGATTACTGGATTATATGAGGCTTATCTGATGTCACTGGATGAACGGGAGATTGCATCGGTTCCGAAAATTATCCGGATGTACTTTCAGTATGACAGTAATCTTCCCTATCGGAAGATGGCAATTCTTTACAACAATATCATTGCGTCAAAGGAAAGCGAACCGGAAATTTATGAACAGTATCGCCGGGTGATGAGCCGTTTTGCCATGGAACAGATCGAGCAGGAACATGTGGACGATAATCTGGCGGTGGTTTATGAGGACATGCTTGAACTGGGGCTGGTGAATGAAGAACTTGCAAAATGTCTTTCCAATATTCTGTTTGCGCATAAGCTGGTCATTATGCAGCCGCATATATTCCGCGCGATTGTATACCAGAAGCAGATGAAAGATCCGCAGATCGTTCCGATTGTAAACGGATGTGCCTACGTGTCCCTTTTCTGCAGGGGAATATGCCATTTTGTTTGAAGATGGGAAAGGTCAAAGATATATCCACAGTGTCCCGTACCGGCTGGATTCCCTGATGGATGCCGGATCGTATCTGGAGAAATGTACGGCACTGGCACCGGAGGAACTTCCGTATATTGTTTCCCATTTTGGGGAAAAGCCGGATCATCATATGTTTGATGCCAAAGAGGAAAAATTTTTTTCCGGAGAGTGCTGTTTGCACAGGAGCTGGATACGGAATACCAGTCGTATTTTTCCAGGAGATTGTGCGTTATTATCAGAAAGAAAAAGAGCAAAAACCCCTGGTGGAACAATATCTGGAACAGGCAGATTATGAGCAGATGCCGCAGGCGGTGCGTCAGTATATGATGGAATCCCTTGCGGACTGGCGGATGTATGACCGGTTGTATGAACAGATGCAGGAATATGGGCTGGATCAGATCGGATCATCGGCAAAGGTTGCAGTTGCCACCTATCTGCTGGATGCGATGGAAGAGAGGGAGCAGGACGAGGAACTGCTGCTTTTGTGTACAAGTGCGTTTTTTAAACAAAAAATACAATGACAGGATTCTGCAGTATCTGAGTGATTTTTATTCCGGACCGGTTGAGACCATGCTTCGTTTATGGAGAGCGGCACAGGATTTTGAACTTCGGACAAGAGATCTGGAAGAACGGATTCTTGAGCAGATGCTGTATACGGATATGGATCTTATGCAGGCACTGGAGGTATTTGCGCATTATTATGAAAGCGGTGGGCAGGAACTGATTGTTCTTGCGGTCATTACGGTATTTGCGCAGAATTATTTTGTAAAAAAGAAGCCGCGCTGCCAAAACAAATCCTTGCCATAATACGGAGACGGTATCAGAGCGGAAAGAAACTAAATGATGCCTGTAAACTTGCCCTGCTCAAATCGTTTTCCGGATGTCCTCTCTGCAGGAGGCACAGTATGAAGCCGCAGATGTGCTGCTGGCAGAGTTCACCGGAAGAAATATGAATTTTTCATTTTTATAAAAAGACTGAATGCGGCTGGTACAGAAATATCATTTGTATGACAAAATTTATGTGGAACACCGGACAAATCAAAAGAAACATGTCGTGCTGCACTACAGCCGGGATGAGGACGGGGGAGCAGTTTCACGAAGTGGATATGCCGAATGTCTATGCCGGTATTTTTGTGGAAACATTTGTGGTATTTTTTCGGGGAGGAGATCCAGTATTACATCACCGAAGAATAATAAAAAAATAAGGTCGTCTCGACGGAAAGCAATCGTCTGACATGTAACGACGATATCTATGCACAGAAAGATGAAAGCAGGTACAATCTGATCAACCAGATGCTGATTTCAGAGACTTTATCCGATGAAGTTTCCATGTTTCAGACGATGAAACAGTACGCAGGATATGATGAGGTGACGAAAAAAGTATTTAAGCTTTTGTAAGCAGGATGGGAGAAGAGATGGAAGCCAATACCTGTTATCTTGGCATCGAACTGAACGACTCGTATGCCATGGTAAGTTATATGCAACCGAATATGGAAGAACCGGAGACGGTCAGCACGATTGCCGGCAGTGAAAATTACCGGATTCCCACGCTGCTTGCCCGACGCAAAAATGTCGGCATGTGGTATTATGGGGAAGATGCCGGAAGGATGGCAAAAACCAGTGAGGTGATTTGTGTGGATTCCCTTCTTCGCCGTGCCGCTGCATCGGAAGTGATTACCATTGCAAAAGAGAGTTATGATGCAGTAGATCTGCTGGCACTGTTTATTAAAAAGTGATTGAACTGCCGCAGAAACTGGGAAATACTTCGCATGTGACCGGAATTGTCCTGACGGTGGATCATCTGACGAAAGAGTTGATCGGCATTTTCCGGCATGTGGCAGAACTTTTAGATTGTCGCAGGAAACATTTGCGGTGATCGATGACAAAGAGAGTTTCTATGCGTTTGCCATGAACCAGGAGAAATCTTTGTGGATGCACGATGTGTTTTTGTTTTCCTGCGGGAAGAATGCCGTCAGTTCCTATGACCTTTCGAGGGATATGCATACGAAGCCGCAGATGATCACAATTCACGCAACCGGGGCACAGGAACTGGGAGAGGAGAAAGATGAGGCGTTTGCAAGGCTTCTGACTAACTGTTTTGCAAACCGTTCGGTATCTTCGGTTTATCTGGTCGGGGACGGGTTTGACGGAGAATGGATGAAACAGTCACTGGCAGTTCTCTGCCGGGGACGGCGCGCGTTTTTGGGACAGAATCTTTTTTTCCAAAGGGGCATGCTATATACCGCATCCGTGAAATGGGAGAAAACTGGCCATTCATTTACATGGGCGAAAACGAGATGAAATTTAATCTGAGTTTAAGTGTCGTGGAAAAAAAAAAAAAAGAAGGTTTTAAATCTTGTCAGTGCCGGGAAAAAACTGGTTTGAGATAAAAAAGACATGTGAGGTGATCCTAAGCGGCACGCCGCAGGTGGAATTTTTAAAAGCAGCTTCCAAGCAGCAGTACTCCCCAGATACAGACGGTGGAACTTGAGGATCTTCCGGTTCGTCCGACCGCACGACAAGACTCCGGATTACGGCCAGTCCGGTGGCAAATGATAAGATTGAAGTGGAAATCCGGGATCTGGGATTTGGTGAATTTTTCCGGCTACCGGCCGGGCATGGAAAAAGTATCATAATGATGGGATAAACGTATGGGTGAATTATTACTTTGTCATGAAACAATTGCGGCTCTGCCCTATTATATAGAGGAAACCGGGATAAACATATATTCCATGGAAGAAACTCAGCTATTATATTTCCGGAAATGTGTATCTTTTAGATCATTCCTTCATGTGCGAGAGTTTATGTACATGGGTGGAAAAACAGATGCATCGTGTCGAACTCGCACAAAAACTCAGGGAGAATATCCGCACGGAAGGAAAATTGTCCGATTTTGTTTTTGCCATATTGCAGGATACGGCATACTGTACCATGAAAGAAATGCAGGAGATCGTTTTTGCGGTCCGGCAGATGGAACAGAAGTCGGATTTTGAGCGTGACAAGATCCGGGCAGACCAGCTGATGGAGAAGGAAAAAATATCTGGCAGCTATTTACCGGTATAAACATCTGTTAGACGAAGCAGATATGAAGGAAACCAGTGAGGTTCTGCGGGGAAATCTCTGGCATAACCTCGGAACGGCGTATGCACGTCTCTTTTTTGTTTGAAGAGGCAGGGCGCTGCTTTGAGAAGGCATATGCATTGAATAAACAAAAGGAATCTCTCCGGGAGTGCCTGATGTGCTGCCGCTGCCGGCATGATGAGGAAGCGTTTGCGGAAATTGCAAAAAGATATCAGGTGGAGGAGAGAAAGCAGCAGGAAATCAGAAATGAAATTTCCCTCGCATGTAAGAGCGAAAAACTCGAACAGTTTGAATCCCATCTGGAAGAATTAGCGCAGCAATGGGGGGTGTCCAAAAGGCGAAGGCAAAGAAAGAAGCAATGGATGTGATTGTTCAGTGGAAGAAAGAGTATCGAAGGAGCTGCAAGGTATAACATATGATTTTTTTCAAATTTATTTCATAGAAAAAAAAAGAATAAAGAAAGTGAGACAGGAAGTTTCTCACAATATGATCAGAGCGAGTATGCAAAGCTTGAGACAAAGAACATTGTAAAAAGAACTGAATCTGTCGGACGCGGCGCAGGCAAAGAAATATGTAGTGGATTTGTGCAAGCAGATGATTCAGGCGTCTAAGGATATTGAAGATAGCAAATCGGAATATCAGCTGGTGACAAATTATCCTGACAGATATTCAGATTCTCGAAGACCTGACGGACGCAGAGCGTAAACCGATTCTTGAGTGCGCCACACAGGTCGCAAAGCTGGAAAAACAAAGAACCGATTTCCTGAAAACCAAACGCCGGCTGACAGATACGCAGTTTGCGCAGATGCAGGAGGAAGAAGAGAATCTTCCGGGAGTGATCCGCCGGCTGAAAGCCAATGAGGCAGATCTGGATGCCATCAAGAGAAATATGGCATATCTGGAAGGAAAAAAAAAACTGGAATGGTTCATGCAGCGGTCAGATTCCGCAAAGGTACAGAAAGTAACCCGTACCGCAGCATGCTATCTGTTAGCTGTATTTATTACGTTGTTTGGTTTTGTGGGAATACTTTCCTGGTATCTGAACAGGGATCTGCAGCTGGTTTTCACCATTATGGGATTTGCAGCTGTGGGAGCGGGCGCGTTTATTTTGATCCGTTATCAGGATTCCACAAGAGAGATCCGTCAGGCGGATGTCAACCGCAATCAGGCGATTACTTTGGAGAACCGGGTAAAGATCCGCTATGTCAATACGAAAAACGCGGTGGATTTCATCTGTGAAAAATATCATGTCCGCAATGCGAAAGAACTGGAATTTTTATATGGACAGTATCAGGAGGAAGCGCGGGAAAAGGAAACATTCCGTAAAACCAGTGATGATCTGGATTATTATACGCAGAATCTTCTGCAGTATCTGACACGGCTGCGGATGTATGATACCCGTGTATGGCTGACACATGCAAATGCGCTGGTCGACAGCCGGGAGATGGTAGAGCTGAAGCATGAACTGCTGACAAGGCGGCAGAAACTGCGGGCACGTATGGAGTACAGTGTGGGAAGTATCCATGAGATGAAGGGTGAGGCTCTCAAAAAATATGAGCAAGCTCGGAAACAATGCTTATCAGCTGGAGCAGATCATCCGCAAGATTGAGGCGATGAATCCGGTATTTAAGTAAAAATAATAGTGATTTATTGCGTTTTTTTTTTGAGATAGCCGCCCGGTGTGAAAGGGGCGGCTATCTTTTGTCTTATCGTGCAGGGTTTTTGCATACAGTCAAAATTGGGATTGAAAGCATAGTAGTTTTTGCTGTCCAGTTCTTCCTGCAGCAGACGAAGAGCCTCGCCAAAACGCTGGAAATGCACAATTTCACGCTCACGCAAAAAGCGGATCGGATCAGCAACTTCCTGATCTTTTGCCAGACGCAGTATATTGTCATACGTTTTTTCTTGCTTTTTGTTCTGCTGCCATATCTTCCACCAGATCAGCAATGGCATCACCACTTGACTGAAATTCGGTAGCGGAAAATGGAACTCCACCCGCAGCCTGCGGCCAGACACCTGCGGTGTGATCAATATAATATGGTGCAAATCCGGAAGCTTCCAGTTCTTTGGCGGAAAGTCCGCGCGTCAGCTGGCGGACAATCGCACCAATCATTTCGAGGTGAGCAAGTTCCTCGGTTCCGATGTCAGTAAGTACACCCGGCAATCCGCGGATTTGCAAAAAGAAAACCGCTGGGCCAGATAGCGCATGGAAGCTCCCATTTCGCCATCGGGACACCGTACTGACTTATAATAAAAGATGCCATCTTAGCATTTGGTGTTGAAATGGAAATCGGATATTGCAGTCTTTTTTCATAATTCCACATAGCTTATTTCACTCCTTCCCATGGCATTGGATGTCATTCCAGTCCCAGTCCTCCAGCGGCTGGCTGCCAAATGCGGACAACGGTTCGAAACGTTCCTCGTATGTCTTTTTTAGCTGAATTGTATAATTCGTTGCACTGATTGTAATAAGAGAGTGCCTGTGCGTCATCCGGATGGGTGTCCAGATAAAGAAGCATATCATAGGCACAAAAAGCCCAGTGCCATAACCCAGCGGTACAATTCCGACCGGTTCATTGGCTGAGAAGATGGTCTTGTCATCGCCGCCGCCCTCCCCTGCATCGTATTCATATTGCATTTTCCGGTAAATGGTTTATCCAGTTCCGGAAAAATTGTGCCTGCGGCAAGCCCGCGCATAGGATCGTAGGTTTTGCCGAATGTCTGCCAGGGAACGTAGCACATGCCAGGTACCTGATGGCTGCCATTGTCTGTTTCCGGCATCGTATTAATAGTTGCATTCATGGATTTCTTTTTTCCTTTCTGATCAGCATATACTGTATGATATGTTTCGTTTGCGTTATGTGTGTATTTGTTATATAATAAAACACATGACAGAATAAGGAGAGAAACGCAATGAGTAAAGTAAGAACAAGATTTGCGCCGAGCCCCACCGGAAGAATGCATGTGGGAAATCTTCGTACGGCATTGTATGCATACCTCGTAGCAAAGCATGAGGGCGGAGATTTCATCTTAAGAATAGAAGATACCGATCAGGAGCGTTATGTGGAAGGTGCGGTAGATATTATTTACCGCACCCTGCAGAAAAACAGGCCTGATCCATGACGAGGAATAGGACAAGGATGGCGGCTGTGCAATCATATGTACAGAGTGAGCGTCAGGCACAGGGCATTTATTTAAAATATGCCAAAGAGCTGATCGATAAAGGCGAAGCTTATTACTGTTTCTGCGATCAGGAACGCTTAGAGGGACTCAAAAAAATAGTTGCAGGAAAAGAAATTCATGTATATGATAAACACTGCCTGCATCTGTCCAAAGAAGAGGTAGAAGAAAAACTTGCCGCAGGCGTACCGTATGTCATCCGTCAGAACAACCCGACCGAGGGAAAGACTACCTTCCACGATGAGATTTACGGGGATATTTCCGTAGATAACTCCGAGCTGGACGATATGGTTTTAATCAAATCAGATGGATTCCCGACCTATAACTTCGCAAATGTAGTGGACGATCATCTGATGCACATTACGCATGTAGTCCGCGGGAACGAGTACCTGTCTTCTTCACCGAAGTACAACCGTCTGTATGAGGCATTTGGCTGGGAAGTACCAGTATATATCCATTGTCCGCTGATTACGGATGAAAATCATCAGAAGCTGTCAAAACGATGCGGACATTCGTCGTTTGAAGATCTGGTAGAGCAGGGATTTCTGACAGAGGCGATCGTGAACTTTGTTGCATTGCTTGGATGGAGCCCGGCAGATAACCAGGAGATCATGACACTCGAAGAACTGGTAGAAAAGTTTGATTACCATCATATGAATAAATCACCGGCAGTCTTTGACTATACCAAGTTAAAATGGATGAACGGGGAATACATCAAAAAATGGACTTTGACAAGTTCTACGAGATGGCACTTCCGTATATCAAAGAAGTGATCACCAAAGATTATGATCTGAAGAAGATTGCACATATGGTACAGACCCGTATCGAGATCTTCCCGGATATCAGGGATCACATTGATTTCTTTGAGGAACTTCCGGAATATGATGTGGCAATGTACACGCACAAGAAAATGAAGACAAATGCACAGACTTCTCTTGAAGTGTTGCAGGAGATCCTTCCAGTCTTAGAGGCTCAGGGAAGATTACAGCAACGATGCATTGTATCAGACACTTCTTAAATATGTAGAGCAGAAAGGCTGCAAGAACGGATATGTTATGTGGCCGATCCGTACGGCAGTATCCGGCAAGCAGATGACACCGGGCGGGGCCACCGAGCTTATGGAGGTTCTTGGAAAAGAAGAGTCTCTTGCCCGTATCCGTAAAGGAATCGAGCTCCTTTCTCAGGCACAGTAGAACATTCTCACGGGAGAACGAATGAACTATAATAAATCCCAGCAGCAGGCCATCCGCCATAAGGATGGCTGATGCTTGTTCTGGCAGGTCCCGGTTCCGGGAAAACTGCGGTAATTACCCAAAGAACGAAACAGTTAATTGAATATGAGAACATAGATCCGTCCAATATTCTTGTGATTACATTTACGCGAGCGGCGGCACAGGGAGATGAAGCAGCGTTTTCTTGCAGCGACAGGAGAAGAGAGAACGAAAGTGACCTTCGGTACGTTCCACGCCATATTTTTTTCATGGTGCTGAAGCTGGCGTATCATTTTGATTCCGGAAATATTATATCGGAGGAGCAGCGATATCAGTTTATGCGGGAGATTCTGTCTTATCATCATCTGGAATACCGGGATGAAGGGGGAATTTATCGGGGATGTTTTAACGGAGATCAGCCGTGTGAAAAATGAGCAGATTCCGCTGGAACATTTTTATTCTTCCAGCTGTGGGGAGGAGATTTTCCGGAAGATTTACCGGGAATATGATGAGCGGCTCAAAAAAGAAACCGCCTGATAGATTTTGATGATATGCTGACATACACATATGAGTTGTTTTCCCAGCGGAAGGATATTCTTTCGGCATGGCAGAAAAAAAGTACCGTTATATTCTGATCGACGAATTTCAGGATATCAATCGGATCCAGTGGAAGATCATGTGTATGCTTGCAGCACCGGAAAATAATCTCTTTGTGGTAGGGGATGACGATCAGTCCATCTATCGGTTCCGCGGTTCGAAGCCGGGAAATTATGCTGGGATTTCAAAAGATATACCCGCAGGCAAAGATTGTGAATCTTGAAGTAAATTACCGGTGTGAGCCGCCGATTGTGGAGGCAGCTATGCGCCTGATCGCACACAATGAAGAACGTTTTCCGAAAAAGATCCGTGCCGGAAAATCCGGGAAACAGAAGGTGCGTTTTCAGTACTTTGAGGACTGCTATAAAGAGAATGCATTTTTGGCAGAAGATATCCGGCAGACTGTGCAAAATGGGGTTCCGCTTTCGGAAATCGCAGTACTGTTTCGGACAAACATGCAGCCGCGTGCCCTGATGGAATATATGGTTTCTGCCAATCTGGCATTTCAGACGAAAGACCGGATTCCGGATATCTATGAGCACTGGATTGCCCGTGATTTTTTTCACTTATATCCGCATCGCACAGGAAGTGACAGCAGGGCCGATTTCCTTTCTATTATGAACCGGCCGAAGCGGTATATCGGCAGGGACAGCCTGCCCGATGAAACGGTATGTTTTGATGAGTGGATGAAATTATACGAGGAGCAGCCGTGGATCGCGGAGCGGATCGAAAAGCTGTGGTATGATCTGAAACATTTGTCCCGTCTGAGCCCTTATGCGGCAATCAACTATATCCGGCGGGGAATCGGGTACGATGATTATCTGGCAGAGTATGCCGAATACCGGAATGCGAATAAAGAAGATTTTTATGAAGTGGCAGATGAAATCCTTGCGAGTGCCAAAGGGTACCGTACATTTGAGGAATGGTTTGCACATATAGAAGAATACCGGCAGGAGTTAAAGAGACTGGGCGCAGGAAAAGCGCAGGAATCAGAATGCTGTGACATTTGCAACACTGCACAGCGCCAAGGGGCTGGAATTTACAAAAAGTGTATCTGATTGACGTCAACGAGGGCGTAATGCCTTATAAGAAAGCAGTATTAAAGCAGGATGTCGAGGAAGAACGGCGTTTGTTTTATGGGAATGACCAGAGCAAAGGAATCCCTGACA
>VOFJ01000841.1_pt1 | contig 31469 bp, 58 predicted proteins | sample 5384081 | NCBI WGS metagenome assembly VOFJ01 (sample SAMN12384729, study PRJNA508395) | human gut metagenome | isolation source: healthy gut I | host: Homo sapiens | reverse complement strand
TCGATGTACTTCGTTTCGATTACAACAAGGGGAAGCCAGTGGGTCCACCTGGCGGCGGGCCAGCCTCAGAACGGCCTGGCGCTGTCCGGTACGGCGGAGACCGGCCCCATCACGGCTGCCGCTTACATGAAGGGGCTTTGTCTATGCCTTCGACTGTGAAGAGAGCTATGACGAGGACTATAACACCATTTACAACAGCACCCTTTACCGCCTGAACCCCACAGATTTTACCGGAATGGCAGTGGGCGAGACCCAGGGCAAAATCCTGGCTATGGCTGTAAACTATGCCGATGGCTTCCTGTATGGTCTGACTGAAGAAGAGGAAGACACCTCCACCTGGGAAACGGAGTACTTCCTCCTTCGGGTGAACCCCTGCCAGCGGCGAGACTGCCAAGGTACAGAAGCTGAGCAGTCAGTTCGGCGCCCCCAAGGGCGGCATGGCCATTGACTACGAAGGGAATTTCTACTTTATCACTTTGAAAGCCAGGAGACCTGGGAGGCAACTCTGGTGAAGGGGAAGCTGTCGGGAGACAGTCTGGACTTTGTGGGCGAGACATCCCTGGGAGAAGGCTTGGCAGACCGGACGGATTACGGCTCTCTGGTGTACTCTCAGGAAAAACAACGGTCTGCTGTGGGCCGATGAGAAGAATCTCATTCACTGGATTGACCTCAGCACCTGGGAGGATCTGCGGATCATCACCACTGGCGCTGTGGGCGGCCAGAGCCGGACAGCGGAGAATACCGGCCTTTTGATCCTTTTGAATCCGGAGCCGGAGACTCCGGTTGTGGCGCCCAGCCGGGTTTCCATCCCGGAGCGGGTTGAACTGGCGGAGCATGAGACGGTGCAGGTACAGCTGACGCTGGAGCCCTGGAATGCCACCTGCCACCCCACCTATACCATGGCAGATGAGACGGTTGCCACAGTAGATGAAAACGGCCTGATTACCGGCGTCTGTGCCGGCGAGACGGTTCTCACGGTCACCGTGGAGGGCCTGGAGCCTTTGACGGCTCAGGTGGTGGTTAATCCGGATCTGGGCAGTCTGTATGGCTTTATGCTGTATGACTTTGGCGATGGCATGAATGGCTTCTCCATTGAACGCTGGGGCGAAATTCCCATCCTGCGTCCCGGTGAAGGGAAGCTCCTGTCTGCGGCCGGCGACATTGGCATTTACGCCGGCGCTTACTATGACGGAAGTATCTACGCCAGCGGCCAGAGCAATAAGGATTACCTCTACTACACCCTGAAGGTAGACCCTGGCAACTTCTCCTATGAGGTACTGGCACAGGTGGACTGCTTCGTGCGGGACATGGCCTTCGATTATACCACCGGTACCATGTTTGCTGTGTTGTCAGATGACCGGAACACCGGCGCCTTGGCGCAGATGGATCTGAAGACCGGCCTGTTTACGGTGGTGGGCGATACCGGCTATGAGATGGTCGCCCTGGCCTGTGACAACAGGGGGCATTCTGTACGCGGTGGATGCCGCCGGTAATATGTATCAGCTCAATAAAGACACGGCTGAGGCCACATATCGGAGCAGCACCAACATGTCCGGCTCCATGTATCAGAGCATGCATTATGATTACAACAACGACACCATTTACTGGGCACGGACCAACGGCTTTGGCAGCAAGCTGATGCGCCTGGACCGGGAGACCGGATATGCTGTCTCGCTGGGCACCATTGACGCCGCCAGCGGCGAACAAAAAGGGTGTGGGCATTGAGGTAACCTCCCTCTTCAGCATCCCAGCGGAAGAGCCGGCAACACCTGCCACACTGCAGGCTACCGGCGTCCGACTGCCGGAGGTGATGGTTGCGGCAGTGGGCAAGCCCTTGACGCTGCATGCCACCCTTCTGCCGGTGAGCGTGGCCCAGGTGGAGGGGAGCCTTACCTGGACCTCCAGCGATGAGACAGTCGCCACAGTGTCCGACGGCGTGGTGACGCCGGTGTCCACCGGCACGGTGACCATCACCGCAAGCACGGCTGAGGGGGCTTCTGACTCCTGCACCGTCACGGTTTTGGACCATGAGCGGAAGTTTTACGGCTACGACGAGCTGAATACCCGGTGGATCAGCTTTGACGAAAACACAGGGGGGTGACCACCCTGCGGGAGGACGCAGAGGGCGAGGCCAAGATCACGGCTTCGATCCTGGCCGGTGAGACCCTGTACTCCTACGACGCAGACGGGTACTTCTACACCGTGGACACAGAGACCTTCCAGCGGACCCAGGTGGGCAGCGGCATCCACGGCCTCACCGAGAGCCTGGAGGCCCAGGATAAGCTGGGAGCAGACCTGGTCTACTATGTAGATGCGCCTTTACAGCGTGGTGGATATGACCTATGATCCGGAAACGGGCAAGCTGTACGCCACGATGGAGGCCTACAACATCTCCCCGATTTTGGACTCCTTCAAAGCCATCATTGCCGAGGTGGATCCTGCCACTGGTGCGATCAAGGAGCAGATCATGAAGGACTCGGAGTCTCGTCCCACGAACCTCCTGTTCCACGATGGGAAGCTGTACTTTGTGGATGGCTTTTACCACAGGTATGCTCACCAGCATTGACTTGAAGGGAATCGATCTCCTGTGCAGCAGGCGATTTTTTTAAGCCAAATACTGGGGCGATTTCGTTGGCGGTCGCAGCTTTGTGAAGGACATGCTCACGGGTACAGTATATGCGATTCGCGATCTGCGCACCGAGTACTACGACGGGGCCCGGCATGAGTCTGTGCTGTGCACCATCGGTTTGGGCACTGCCTGCGCCACGCCGGTTGCGAGATCGGCACAGGACTGGTAGTCAACAGCCTGTTCCTGAAATAAGCGCTGCGCTGCGGCTGCAGCAAGGTTTGGCCCCGGGGCTTTCCCTGGGGCCAAATTGATAGGGAGCGTTTTGGGCGCCTGGGGGACATGCTGGTCCGCCCCTATGGACAACCATGGCATGGACAGCATCGCCCTAGCTGTACGCCTTTGTCTCCGCGGGAAGCCAGGAGAGCTTCTGTGCCAGTGCAAAGGTGGGTGGCGTGCACCCTGGAAGAGACTAGAATGGGGGGTGGAAATATGGGGGAAAAACATGATATACTGATTCCATAAAAGGCTGGACTTCCGGCCTGAGCCGCGCGGCAGCAAGTCCCTTTCCTCAGGCAGCGCGGCGTTTTTCCAAACAAATTTGGGAGGGGATCAGCATGAAAACTGCACTGGTTATTTTGGCTGCGGGAATCGGAGCCCGGTATGGCGGCGGCATCAAGCAGCTGGAGCCTGTGGGCCCTATGGGCGAAATCATTATGGATTACCCATTCACGATGCAATTGCGGCGGGGTTTGACAAGATCGTATTCATCATCCGCCGGGACATCGAGGCGGACTTCCGCCAGGTAATTGGGGACCGGATCGAGGCGATTTGCCGCCGGCTGGGGGTAGAGGTGGCCTATGCCTTCCAGGAGCTGGAGGATGTGCCAAAGGGCGCGAAGGTTCCGACTTGGGCGAAAAAAGCTTGGGGAACCGGACAGGCGCTTTTGGCCTGCCGGGAGGTACTCCATGAGCCCTTTGCTGTAATCAATGCAGACGATTATTACGGAAAAGAGGCCTTCGGCCGCCTGTACGCCTTCCTTCAGCACTATGATCCCCGGAAACCAGGCGCATTTTGCATGGCCGGCTTTATTCTGCGCAACACCCTCAGTGAGCACGGGGGCGTAACCAGGGGCATCTGCCATGTGGGCCAGGACGGATATCTGCAGCGAGTGATAGAGACCCGGAATGTGGTAAAAGCAGCCCCACGGCGCGGCAGTTCAGGAGCCGGATGGCAGCCTGCGGCCCCTGGACCCGGATTGCTTTGTGTCTATGAACATGTGGGGTATGACGCCGGAGTTTTTGCAGGAGCTGGACCGGGGCTTTCGGGACTTCTTCCGCCGTGGGGAAGAGGAGCTGGACAAGACGGAATTCCTGATCCCCATTTTTGTGGATCAGCTGCTGCAGGAGGAGGGAAGATTTCCGTGCGGGTCCTTCCCACGGCGGACCGGTGGTTTGGCGTCACCTATCGGGAGGACAAGCCCCAGGTGGCAGAGGCCTTCCGGGCCCCTCATTGCGGCAGGAGAGTACGGCGCTGACCTGTTTGCCGGTCTGCGTCCGGTCTGACAGCTGGAAGAAAGGAATGGAACGGCATGGCCCGCTTGAAACGGATCTGGCAGAAAATCAAAGAGGGAAAGCTGCGCCAGGTGCTGAGCGAGCTGGCATGGATTTATGGCTACGGGAAGCGGTACCGGTCTGCCGTGACTTGGTATATCTTTTTAGGCGTTCTGGGCACCGGTATGAGCCTGATGGCCAGTGTTCTCAGCAAGAACATTGTAGACGTGGTCACCGGCTTCCACACCGGCGCTTTGGCGCCGGCGGTGGTGTTTTACGTGTCTATGCAGTTGGCCCGGATTGGTATAAATGCCTGGACTGGCCGTATTTCCGCCAAAATTGAGGTGAAGGTGGATCAGGGAGATCCGGGCGGAGGTCTACGACAAGATCATGGAGGCGGATTGGCAGGCCATGTCCCAATACCACTCCGGCGATCTTCTGAACCGCATGGACAATGACGTGGCCAGCGTCTCCAGCAGCGTCTTGGGTTGGCTGCCGGACTTGGTGACACGGCTGGTGCAGTTCCTGGGGGCGCTGGGAATCATTTTATATTACGATCCCACCCTGGCGGGGTTGGCCCTCCCTCAGCGCGCCGGTGACCCTGGTGGTGTCCCGCACCCTCATGGGCCGGATGCGCCAATACAGCCGGCAGGTCCGGGGAGGTCAGCTCTCAGGTGATGATGTTCCATGAGGAGTCCTTTCAGAACATCCAAGTGATCAAATCCTTTGGCCTGGGCGGTCTGTACAGCCGGAAGCTCCGTCAGGTTCAGGAGGATTACCGCCAGGTGAAGCTGGCATACAACAAGTTCTCTGTGGCTGCCTCTGCCCTCATGTCCCTGGTGGGGACGGCGGTGTCTGTTGTTGCCTGCTTCGGGTGGGGCGTGTACCGGCTCTGGGGGCAACTACATTACATATGGCACCATGATCCTGTTTCTGCAAATGGCAGGTAGCCTGTCTGCCAGCTTTGGCGCCCTGGTGAAGCTGGTGCCCAGCGCCATTTCCGCCGCCACGGCGGCGGGCCGCATCATGGCGGTGACGGAGCTGCCCCGGGAGGACCGGTCTCAGGACAAGGAGGCCTGGGAGCTCCTGGAGGAAAACCGGGCTGATGGCATCCGGGTGGAAACCCGGGATCTGGTCTTTCGCTACCAGGATGGGGACGTAGTCCTGGACGGCGCCAACTTCTATGCCGATCCCGGTGAGATTGTGGCCCTGGTGGGCCCCCTCGGGAGAGGGAAAGACCACCATGCTCCGCTTGCTTTTTGGGCATTGTGGGCCGCAGGCGGGGTATGTGGCGGTCACAGGGCAGAGAACGGGCCAGAGCTCACGGCGTCGGCCTCCACCCGGCCGTTTTTTGCCTATGTGCCCCCAGGGAAACACCATGTTTGCAGGGACTGTGGCGGAGAACCTGCGGGGTGATGGCCCAGGAAGCTGGGGAGGAAGAACTGTGGCGGGTGCTGGACCTGGCCTGCGCCGGGGGAGTTTGTCCGGAAGCTGCCCCAGGGCCTGGACACCAAGCTGAAGGAGGGGGGCGGCAGCCTGTCCTCCGGCCAGGTGCAACGGCTGTCCATTGCCAGGGCATTGCTGGCCGATGCGCCGGTGCTGCTGGGACGAGGCCACCAGCGCGCTGGATGTGGCCACAGAGCGGAAGGTCCTGCGAAACGTCCTCCAGGCACAGGCGCATAAAACCGTCATCGTCACCACCCACCGCCCCAGCGTTTTGAACATCTGCAACCGGGTCTACCAGATTGCAAACCGGCGGATTTGCACGTTGACCCAAGAGGAAATTCGACAAAAAGATCGCTGATTTTTAAATGGCAAGCTGCGGAATGGTTCTGCAGCTTGTTTTTTTGACTTTTGGGGTGCAAGCAGATGGAGGGCGATATGTTCCACTGCTGGATTTGTGCTGTGACAGTTTTCTTGAATAAAATGCAAAAATAGGACTTGCTTTTTTCACTGTCCTATGCTATTGTATACCCAGATGTACCTGCAAAAATTGCAGGAAGAAGACGCGCTTTACTGCGGCAATAGCAGTCTCCCCGTGCCCCGGCGCGTCTCTACTCCAGGATCCAACTGCACAGGCGGTGCAAATTGCCCGGCTCCCCCCTGTGCAGTGTGATCGTGTACCGGTTTCGGATACACAGTCTTTATAACAAAAAGGAGGAAACAGTGAAAATGAGAAACAGTTCAACGCGCTTCGTCTCCCTCTTGCTGGCTGTGGTCATGGTCTTCTCTCTGGCCCTGACTGGCTATGCGGCTGAGAGGACACCTTTGCTGGTTCTGCATGGGGACGAAAAGGAACCTGTGCTGAACGGCAGAGTTACCGTCTGTGTGGATACGACGGTGGACGCTGTCCTGGCCGATGGAAAGCTTACCATTCGGTACGACAGCCAGAAACTGCAATTTTTATCTGCCAAGGGAGGAGAGGCCTGGCGGGACAACACGGACCTGAGCCTTCAGGTCAATAGCAACGAGGCGGGCAAGCTGGTGGTTGCCTTTGCCGGTGAGGAGCCGGCGATGGTAGGCACGGCGATCTGTCTATCCTTCCAAGCCATTGCCGAAGGCGCTTCCTCCGTGATGGTGGTGGAGGAAGGCAGCTATGTCACCGGTGCTGAGGGCTATACTCTGGAAGCCCGGACGGTTGTGGAGGTGGGCGGCCACAACTGAGCCAGTGGAAGGTGATTAAGGCTGCAACCTGCACCGAAGCGGGGGAGGAGTCCCGGACCTGCCTCAACTGTGGTGAGGTGGAAAAGCGGACGGTTCCTGCCACCGGCCATCAGTGGGGCGAATGGGCTGTGACCAAGGCTGCCACTTGCACCGAGGCCGGTGAGGGAGACCCGGACCTGCACTCTGTGCGGTGAGAAGGAGACTCGGGCCATTGCCGCAACCGGCTCCCATACGTGGGGCGAGTGGAAGACCCTGAGGAAGCCACCTGCACCAGCAACGGTGTCCAGGAGCGGGAATGCACGGTCTGTCATGAAAAAGGAACCCAAGCTGATCCTGGAGCTGGGCCATGCGTACACCGAGCAGGTGGTAGCTCCCACCTGTGAGACTGCCGGTTACACGGTCCATACCTGCTCCCGGTGCCAGCACAGCTATGTGGACAGCATCGTAGAAGCCCTGGGGCACAACTACGAGAAGCAGGTGACGGCGCCTACCCATGATAAGATGGGCTACTCCACCTATACCTGCACCAGATGTCACCACAGCTACGTGGCTGACTACACACCGATGCCTTGGGCCACGAGTATACCCAGAAGGTGACGAAGGAACCTACCTGCACCGAGGAAGGCGTCATGACCTTCACCTGCTCCTGTGGCAAGACCTACACGGAGTCCATCCCCAAGAAGGAGCACACCTTATCAGGATGAGGTCACGAAGCCGGACTGCACCCATATGGGCTACACCACCCATACCTGCACCGTCTGCGGCCACAGCTATCAGGATTCCTTTGTGGATGCTCTGGGTCACGACTGCGAGGCAAAGACCGTGCCGGCTACCTGCACAGGCTATGGCTATACAGAAAACACATGTAAGCATTGTGACTACACCTATATCAGCGAGATCACCCAGCCTCTTGGCCATAAGGGTGAGACCGTAAATGCCAAGGAAGCCACCTGCACGGAAGATGGCTATACCGGCGACCTGGTCTGTTCCGTTTGCGGCGAGGTTCTGGAAAAGGGCGAGGCGATTGCCAAGGGTCACACCTGGTCCGACTGACCGTCACCCGGGAGCCGGAGTGCTTCCAGGATGGGGAGCGGACCCGACCTGCACCGTCTGCGGTGAAACGGAACGGGAAGTTCTGCCCGCCAATGAGGACCACTGCCCCCTCCAGGGTGTTTGCCGATGTGGACACCAGCCCGCTGGTACCACGAGGGCGTGGACTATGTGGTGCGCGAGAAGCTAATGAATGGCGTGAGCGAAACCCTGTTCCCACCCCAATCACAATCTGACCCGGGCGAGCTGGTGACGGTGCTGTACCGTATGGCCGGAACTCCCGTGGTGGAGGCCAGCACGCCCTTTTACGGATGTGGCCGAAGGTCGGTTCTATAGCGATGCAGTGGCTTGGGCCTATGAGAATGAGATTACCGAGGGCGTGACCGACACGCTGTTTGCCCCCAACACCGACGTGACCCGGGAACAGCTGGTGACCTTCCTGTACCGATATGCACAGCGGAAGGGCCTGAAGACGGATGCAGCGGGCAGCCTGGATCGGTATCCGGATGCAGGCAGCATCGGTAACTTTGCAGTGGAACCTATGACCTGGGCTGTGACCAATGGCATCGTCAACGGCTTGATGGTAAGCTGGCCCCCCAAGGCGGCGTCCACCCGGGCTCAGATCGCAACTGTGATCATGCGGTTTTGAAACCGCTGATCTGGCTTAAGAAAGGCAGGTGCGGATAAGATGAAGAAACGGTTCCTATCTTGGCTGCTGGTGCTGGCCATGATTTTGACTGGCGTCCCCATGGCTACCGCCGCAGGCAGCGGCTTTGTAAGCCCGGATGCGGAAGCGCCCAGCTATGAGGGCGGCCCCTCTGGAGCTGCCTGTGGACACCGGGGTTGAGGCGCAGTCCGGCATGCTGGACCCCTCCACCGTGGAAGCCGGCAACGATACCCTGGAAAATGAGCCGAAAATCGTCCATGACGCTTCCGGACGCTTTTCCCGACCGAGGCCGGCCAGACGAAGACTCCTGAGGATACGGATGTGGTGAACTTCATCGTCGTGATGAAGGAGCAGTCCTTGCTGGCTGCCGGCTTCTCCACAGACGATATCGCCGCTCGGACGGCTAGCGTGACTCGTTATGAGGCCGAGCAGACGGCTTCGCTGGATTCTCTGAAGACCCAGATGACAAAGCGCTTTGCCTCTGACGAGAATTTTGAGATCGGCTTTACTTACACCGTTGCCACCACCGGCGTTTCTGTGACCACCGAGTATGGCAACAAGGAAGCCCTGGAGGCTATGCCCGGTGTGGACTACGTGTATGTGGCCCCCCACCTTCCAGCTGCCGGAGGATTATGCGCTGGACACTGGCGATGCCTACCAGCCTATGACCAGCAACGCCACCACCATGATCGGCGCTGACGTGCTGAATAAGACTGGTTATACCGGCAAGGGTATGAAAATTGCCATTCTGGATACGGGCATTGTGGTGGATCATCCCAGCTTTGGCGCCCTGTCCGAGGACAAGCTGACTGAGACTTCCCTGACCAAAGCGGGCGTCAATGAAATTTGGGATACGCTGAACGCCAGCAAGACCACCTCAGGCAACATGTCCTATTATAACAGTAAGCTCCCCCTTTATTTTCAACTACTTTACCATGAGCTTCGATGTATCCCATGCCACGGCGCAGCATGACCATGGCACCCACGTTGCCGGTATTGCGGCTGCCAACAAGACGGATTCCAACTCTGTGATTGGCGTTGCTCCTGATGCCCAGCTCGTGGTGATGCAGGTGTTCAGCAACAAGGGCGGCGCCGGTTGGGACACGATTATGGCGGCTCTGGAAGACTGCGTCCGGTTGGATGTGGACTCTGTGAACCTGTCTTTGGGTGCAGCTGCCGGCTTCACCACCTCTACCGATGGCATGAACGAGGTCCTGAAGCAGTTCGTGGATACCGACATTGAGGTCCTGATTGCAGCCGGTAACGATACCAATAACGCCTACATGAACCTCACCGGTCTCAACATGTCCAAGGCCGGAAACCCTGATATCGGCCTGGCTGGTACCCCCAGTACGTATGAGCCTGCGATTTCCGTGGCCTCCGTGGACAATGACGGCACGGATCTGCTGTATTTCACTGTGAACGGCCGGGAGATCGGCTACTATGATACGGCGGCCAGCACGTCCACGAAATTCTTTCAATAATTTTAAGGGCCAGACCCTGGAGTTTGTGGCTGTGCCCGGCATTGGCGAGACTTCTGATTATGCCAATCTGGACGTGACCGGCAAGGTCGCTCTGGTCTCCCGCGGACAGTCTTCCTTCCCCGAGAAGCAGGCTGCTGCCCAGGCGGCTGGCGCCATTGCCTGTGTGGTTTACAACAACATGCCTGGCCAGATTCTGATGCAAATCAATGACGGCGGCGACAACATCCCTTTGCGTTTCCATCTCCATGGCTGACGGCCAATACCTGAAGGAGATGGCCACCGGTTCCATGACCGTGTGCGAAGGTGACCTGATCCATGTGAAGCTGGAGAAGACCATCAGCTCCTTCTCCTCCTGGGGCGTCACCCCTGACCTGAAGCTGAAGCCTGAGATTGCAGGTGGGGCGGCGGCATCTACCCACGAGAGATCCTTCCCTGGCCGGCTCCTACTACGGCGAAATGAGCGGTACCTCCATGGCCACTCCTCAGGTAACCGGCGCCATGGCTGTGCTGATGCAGTATCTGCGGGAGCACTACGACTATGAGGAAGCTGAGCTGCGCCAGGTGGCGGCAAATCTCATGATGAGCACTGCCAACCCGGTGATGGAGGGCGAGCTGGAGTATTCTCCCAGAGCCCAAGGTGCAGGCCTTGTGGATCTGGTGAAGGCCACCACCTCGGATGGCTATCTGAGCAGCCGCGATGCGGTGGAGGGCCGCCCCAAGGGGTGAATTTGGCGACGACGACGCCAGAACCGGCACATATGAGTTCGGCTTTGAGATTAACAACATGTCTTCTGACAAGGACCTGACTTATACCTTTGATGCTTCGGTCCTCACGGAGACCCTGTATGCCGGTGCATTCATTGCCAATGCTCCCTATGCCTTGGATGGGAATGTGACCGTCTATCGTAACCAGGAATCGAACGTTCTGAAGTATGACTTCAATGACGATGGCAAGATCACCACGGCGGATGCCCGTGTGCTGCTGCGCCATGAGCGGCGCGGAGGCGCTGGATGAGGCCAACGTCCATTATGCTTATACCGATGTGAACGGCGACAGCAAGACAGACAAGGCCGATGTGGACCTCATCACGGCGTATTGCGCAGAGCTGGAGGTCCCGGTGGACCTGCTGGCCAAGGTTGCTGGCGAGGAGGCCGTTACAACCGTGACGGTTCCTGCCCGGGAGACCATGTCCCTGGTGGCTCGCATTGAGCTGACAGAGGCTGATAAGCAGTACATGGAAGATTCCTTCCCCAATGGTATGTATGTGGAGGGCTTCCTCTGTGTGAACAGTGCCGATGAGGGCGGCGTGGATCTGGAAATGCCCTTCGTTGGATTCTATGGCGATTGGTCGGATGCGCCTGTCTTTGACGAGCCGGGCAACGACGCCAGTCTGTATGAGCGCCTGATCTTCACCAACAACACGCAGCTGGGCACCAATCCCTATCTGCGGAACGGCAGATCCGGCGATGAGTACAATGCGTTCTCCTCTATGCCAACCCCCCTGGCTGAGATTGACTTTGGTATGCTTCGGAATGCCAAGAAGATGAGCTTTACGGTTACAGAACAATGCCACCGGTGAGGTTTACTTTGACATCAGTGGCGATCAGCTTACAAAGTCCTACTACAACGCCAACTACGGGCAGGTCATTCCCTTCTACGTCTTGGCCAGTGAGAACGAGGTCTGGAATGGCATGGACGCCGAGGGCAACAAGCTGCCGGACGGCACCAAGGTCACCTATGAGATCAAGGCTTGGCTGGATGACGGCGATGACGAGGTGGACGATTCCTTCTCTTTCAGGTGACGCTGGACAACGAGAAGCCGCAGATTGTCAACGCCTATGACCTGCAGGATAGCCTGAGGATCGAGAACGGTAAGATTCTGCTGTCTCTGACCCTCCAGGATAACCAGAACCTTGCCGCCGTGATCTTTGTGAACCCGGATGGCATTATCATGGGCAAGTACGAGGTGGATAATGTCCCCGGCCAGCCCTACACTGCCGAGTATGACATCACTGGCTTTGGCACCGATTTCACCATTGTGCTGGCGGACTATGCCTGCAACGAGACCGAGTTTGATGCGGTGCTGGACCTGGGCGAGTACTCTGATATGGCGCCTGCTCTGAAGCAGCTGAGCAAGGACCGGCTGTATGGCTGCGAGACCTTCGATGCTGCCGTGGTGGAAGGCGGGCTGGTTCAGCGCCAACAGAGCGGACCTGTCCGACCCGAAGAACGAGACCTTTGACTCTACCAACCGCTACTATTCTGCGGAGTATGTCAATGGCTACCTCTTGGCCCAGAGCGCCGTCACCGGCGACCTGATGCTGGTGACGCCCACCAGCACCTACTGGAACGCCAGCACCCTGGTTTCTCAGAACGGCAAGAAGATCGGCGACCAGGGCGTGTGGGTCCTGTATGATATGGCGCTGGATTACTCCGGCCAGTATGCTGAGACCCTGGATCCTTACCAGAGCCACACCGGCACCGATACCCTGTTTGCCGTTGGTTGGCAATATGAGGGTGACAAGGATGGCGACGGCAAGGACGACGGCCAAAACACCCTGTTCCAGATCTGGATGTCAAAATGGAATGCTCAGGTCTTTGTGGACCCGATCGCTCCCATCACAGGAACGCAGGATGGCGCAGAGCTGCTGACGTTGGGCTGCACCACCGATGGCGGCCTGTATGGCATCGATACCCAAGGCAAGCTCTACACCGTGGGCGTTGACGGTGTGTGTACCTACGTGGCTACCACGGATTTTGTCAACGAGCTGAATTACTCTGGCTGCAATGTCATCCAGTCCATGGGCTACGATCACAACACCGGCAACATGTACTGGTATGCCCACAGCCAGACTGCCAACGGCAACCGGTATATCAATGTCTGCATGACCTACATTGTGGACTTGGCCACTGGTGCGTGCACGGAAGTTGGTACCTACGGGCCCAGCGGCCAGACCTGCCTCTTTGTTCCGACAGACCAGGAGTCCCGATCTGTTCACCATGGGTGTAGACCCCACTGAATTCAATGTATCTCCCTCCAGCCTGACCATGGCCCAGGGCCAGGTGAGGCGGCTGGATATCAACTGGACACCCTGGAATGCCGCTGCAGCCAAGGTGACCTGGGCTTCCTCCGATGAGTCGGTGGCGACAGTGAATCCTTACGGCTATGTCACCGCTGTAGGCGAAGGCAATGTGGAGATCAGCGCCACTGCCCAGGTTTGGGATCAGTGGAGCGGTGAAAACGGCGAATGGGTGGACCGCACCGCAACCTGCCAGCTGCAGGTGGTCGGCTCCAACGACGGCATTTACGGCTATGTGATCATGGACTACAGCAATGCGGATAACAACCAGTCCTGGGTCACCTATTCTGACAAAATGCCCGGCCAGGTAACACAGATTGCCAAGCAGTATGTGACAACCACCGGTATGGACGGAACGCCGGCGGAAAGTCTGGCGCTCTGGCAGGGCGGCACATACTACAACGGCTTTACGTCTACACGGTCAACACCGATATGCTGGCCGATGAGAATGGCAGCGTTGGCGCTGCATCCGTCCTGTACCGCAGCAAGGTTACTAAGGGCGCTACCCCCCTGCTGAGACGGTGATTGGTGAGCCAGAGAAGATTGGCGGCACCATCGGCGTAGAGCTTGGCAACCTGGGCTTTGATTACAACACCGGCCGCATGTACTGTGTGGATTACACCAACGGTGGCCTGGGCATCATTGACCTGGATACCGGCGCTGTGGATCTGCTGGGTACCTACTCCGGCGATATCGGCGGTCCTGCCATTACGCCTGCTATGTGTGTCACAGCCGATGGACTCATCATTGTGGCGGATATGTCCGGTAACCTGTATACGGTGGACTGCGACACCATGCGCACCACAAAGATTGGCTCCTCCGGCGCCGACGGCTGGTATTACGCCGGCATGACCTACGACCACGACACCGGCAACATTTATTGGAACCCCCTGTATGAACACCGGCCTGTCTCCTCTCTATCTGGTCCGCCTTGGTACCAATCAGTGGAGCGGACAGCTGGAGGCTACCATTGTGGATATCGGCGATGTGAGCAGCAAGAACGGTGTGGAGCAGACGGCTATGTTCACCATCCCCACCAACGAGCCTGAGACCAAGCAGATTCCCGTGGAGGGCATTGAGATCACCAACGGCGATGCGGTTACCGGGCTGGTGGGCGGCACGCTGCAGCTGAACACGGTTACCACGCCCCTGCGTCCCACGGTGCAGGCCAGAACCTGGAGCACCTCGGACGAAAGCGTTGTTACAGTGGACCGGTTTGGCAAGCTGACCTTCCAGGGCATCGGCACTGCCACTGTTACGGTGTCCATCAGCAATAAGAGCCCGGAGCAGGGCGGCCCCTTCACCGATACCGTGGAGGTTACCGTCTACGCAGCTGCCGGCCAGCTTACGGCGTTTGCGGTCGATGACGAAGGTGGCAGTGGGTACCACTCCTACTGGCTGGATATGTACGACTATGCAGTGCAAGCCTCCGAGCTGAAGGAGAGAGCCATTGGCAACTACGACATCTACACTGGCACCTATTATGATGGCTATTTCTACGGCTACAACGTGAACCTGCAGTTCATCCGCGTCGATGCCGCCCAGCGTCTGGACTATGCCATCCTCAGCGAGGGTGTTGCGGAAGGATTGGCTGTGTACGATTCTGGCTATGCAACTGAGCAGGTTACTGCTATGGCCTACGACTACACCACCGCAACGATGTATGGCTTGGTCCCTCCCGGTGGGTTCTGAGATGGGCCATCTGGCCTCCATTGATTTGGATACCGGCGCGGTGACCAAGCTCCACCAGCTGGATCAGAAGGTCTTTGCTCTGGCCATCGATGATCAGGGAACCCTGTACGCAGCAGGCAGCGACTCCTATGTAAAGGATGCCAACCTGTACACCATTGACAAAACCAACGGCGCCTGTACGCTGGTGAAGGCGCTCCCCGGCGCTTGGGTGTATACGGGTTCCAACCACTATGGCTCTCCACGGTACAATGCACAGATGACTTTTGATTTCACGACGGGTCGTCTGTATCTGAACGCTACGTGCAAGACTGACTACTATGGCAAAAACTCCGGCATGTTCATGATTGATCTGGAGAACGATCTGGTGCTCAACTTGGGTAAACCTGCAATTGCCCGGGACCGGGCCGCAACCAAGGTGGGCGACCTATATCTGAGCGTGTTGTGTGCCATCCCCGAGGAGAGTGAGCTGCCTGAGAGCGGTGTCACCGGAATCCTGCTGAACAAAGGAAGCTGCACGGGTAGCTGTGGACGGCACCATCACCCTGACAGCAAGAGTTCGCCCCTCCAATGCCACCAATCAGGCAGTCACTTGGTCCTCTTCCGATCCTACCATTGCCACGGTGGATGAAAACGGTACCATTACCGGCGTTGCTACAGGTATTGTGGATATTACCGTGACCAGCGTGGAGAACCCGGCCATCAGCAAATCCTGCAAGGTCACAGTGGTGGATGTGACGGGACCCCCAGTCTGTGGGCTACACCGTGTCTGCTCAGAAGGACGCGCTGATCAGGTTCAATCCCTGAGCTACCCGGCGCGACGGCCGAGATCATCGCGGAATTCTCTGGCGGCACAAGCATCTTGGGCCTTGACGTGGATGGCGACAACCTGTGGTATCTTCTGGATGACGGCGGTCTGCCTCTCTTGTACCGCTATGACATGGTGTCCAAGCAATCTGTAAGCTACGGTAAACTGAACACCTTTAGCATGGGCAATGACCTGTCCTATGACCCGGTCAATCACATGATTTACGTGACTTCCGGCTTCTATGTCTTCCAGTTCGACGTGTCCAAGCTGGATCCCAGCGGCCTGAACTGGGCTGCGGGGGGTACCGGGACATCAGCACCCTGAGAGATATCCCCACCACCCATGCTGTGGTGGCAGTAGGCAATGACGTCTACTTCTGGGCAAGGGCTACTACTATGGCTGCAATCTGTACACAAATTACGACAGATGAAGTCACCCATGCTCTGACCGGTACGCCTGAAGTGGTGATCTCCAATCTGGCTGTGAATACCAATGCCTACAAGAGTGAGATGGCCTACGACAGCAGCAGAGAACTGTTCTATGTCACGGACGCTGCCAACCGCCTGTACAGCTTCGACCTCCAGGGCAACGTCACTTCCATCGACACGTTGGGCGATGGCATTGACATCAATGGCCTTGGTATTGCCCTGCTGTGACAGAGCAGCCGTAAGCGTTTCCTGACGCATTCCTTTCCAAAGACGCCCGAAGGCTCCGGCCTTCCAGGGCGTCTGTTAAAATGCCGTACAGCCAAGTTCAAGGCTGTACGGCGGGGTGAATGACGGGGGATGGTGCTGTAAAGCCGCTGGGTTATGCTCCGTTTAGAATGAGAGGGCTGGCTCTTCTTCCTCTTCTGGCTCATCCTTTAGGCCGTCCGACACAGCCTGCCAGGCCCGGCTGAATTTGACGTCCCGGAACAGGGCGGTGAGGCCTGTGAGCTGCTTCAGGCGCAGGATCTCATCCTTCTCCATGCCCAGGTGCTTGGCGATCCAGGCGTCGGAGCGGCCGATGTCGTGCAGCTCCTTGACGATATTGCTCATCAGGTCCACGTTGTGGGAGCCGCGGGCGCGGTTGTGGCGGATGGTGCTGGCCATCCGGCAGTCCAGGGGCTTGTCCACCACGGAGACAGGGGAGCTTGCCCTCTTCCCTGCTGGTAGATATCCGGATAGTCCAGCATCACCCGGTAGCGATGGAACCCGTCAATGATGATGTAGATATCCCGCCCTTGGTCGTGGTAGCAGACGATAGGCATAGTGTAGCCGTCCTCCCGGATGCTGTCATACAGGAGCTGTAGCTCCGGCGGCGCAACGGAATTGGGATTGTATGTATTGGGTTCAATTTTTTCGATGGGAACAGCGCGCACCCGGTATACCGGGCTTAGAAACGCCATGAGCGGTCACCTAACCTTCCATATTTCTCTTTCAGGCTGTTCACCATGCGCTGCTGCTCCCGCGTCAGGCCAAAGCCCATGGTACGGCAGAGATGGTCATTTTTCAGGATGCAAAGCACATACGCTTCCAGCTGGGAATGTCTTTTTGGTGGATTTGATGTCGTCGGTGTGATCCGGGATCTTTCCCAGGAAAAATGATCCGGGAATGCTTCATGAGAGTGTAGTTGGACACGCCGTTGCGGCGGATGTCGTAGCCGTGTTCTTCCAGCTCCTGGATGGTTTGCTCCTCCAGACCACCGCCCACGGTGTGCCAGAAGTGGATGGAGGTTTGGAATTTCTCCATATAGCTTTTCCGAAGGCGGGCGGGCAGCGTGGCCAGGAGGAAACGGGTGTAGGACTCCCAGGTGTGCCCCCTTTGGGCAGGGTGATGTTTCGGTAGCCAAGGGCCTTGCTTTTGCCGTAAATGGCGGCAAAATTTGCGCCCTGCACGCGCCCCACCAGTTTGACCCAAATCTGAGGGTCAAATGACCCGATAGAGATTCAGACTCTCCTTGGCGTAGTCGTTGAAAGGGGAGGCCACCCGCATTTGGGAGGGTCGGAGCCCCGCCATATGATAGAGGTCGTAGAGGCGGTTGTAATCATAGTGAAACACAGCATTGGCGTGCCACACATCGCTGGTGGTCCAGTCGTACATGGGAGATGCGGTCCACACATTTTTGAATTGGCTGCTGATCCAGCAGGTGTTTTGGTAGCCGCATTTCCGGTTAAGAAAGCCCCGGTAGCGCTGGAGGGATTCATCGGCCCGAATACCCAGAAGGCACACGGTCTTTTTATTCCCATGGCGCATGCGGTACCACCGGCAAAACTGCCGGGCCAGATCTTCCTGGTGCATCTTATAGCGGTAGGTGGTGATGGGGTTATTGCGCAGGTTGATCACATAGGGATGCTTTGGCATGGGGCGAACCCAAGCCTCCTCCTTTTCATCGTCCCAAGGATACCAGTACATCTCATAGTTACTCAGGGCCGTCCGGGTAGCCATGGGAAGACAAACCCAGTATGGCTCCACCTCCTTTTCAATGCGGGCAAAGGTGCGTTCAATATACTCCGTGGTGACGCTATACTGAGCTTCAAAGTCCTGGTGAAATACCCCAATGCGCCGGTTGGGGTAATACTTCTTTCGAAAGTCCAGCACCAGGTTCAAAAGCAGTCCGCTGTCTTTCCCACCGGAAAAAGAGACAAAAAATGTTCTGAAATTCCTGAAATATAAAATGCAAGCGGCTCTGCAAAGCTTCGTATACATTTTGATTCAAATATTGTCGCTGCATAGACTCACCCGTTTCACTGGTAGAAGGAAGAAACCTGACCTGCACATTATAGGACAAATTCTGGCAAATTTCAACATTTTTCCAGGTTTTTCCAAATTGCCCGCCAAAAAATCGGCCCAGATATTAGTGAATGGCGAACAAGAAAAATCGACAATCTTTTTTTCGAGAATTGCCGATTTTTGTCAATTGTAAATAGTACAGATGCAGCTACCTCCAGATCCGCGCCCAAACGCCAAATGCGAGCCCCGCAGATCGCATTTGGAGAGGAGGAACGACGGAATGAGTAAGAGGTGATTTCTTGAAAAAAGTCGTCGCGAACGACATGCAGCCCGCGACGACGTGGTGGAGGCGGAAACCTTGGCCGTGTAATAGCAGCCAGGGCGCAAAGCGTCAAGGGCAAGACGAGCGGCGTACCGCCGCCCTTGACCCTTTGCGCCCTGCCCGCTGAAATAACCAAGGGGCGGATAAGCCGCCCCCTGTAATAGATTTCTACCAGATACCAAAGACAAATTTGCGCATAACTCTTGACACTACCTTTTTTCAGTGTTTTTGCCCCGCACTGGCGCGCTTCCAAGGTAAGCGCTAAATGATTGCAAATATGATATGGCAATAAGTTCGGAGTTCCCTGGAAATCCGAAAAAATACAAAGAAAGCCGCCCAGACCGTAAAATCTGGACGGCTTTGTTTGGTGGAGGCGGGGGAATCGAACCCCGTCCGAAAGCAACTTGACAGGAACTTCTCCGGGCGCAGTTTGTTATTTACCTTCCCGCAACCCGCCGGGAACAAACACCCTGCGGGAATTGGTAGCTTCATGATGCATGGCACGCGCAAAGCTTAGCGTGCGCACGTTCACCACTCAAGTCACGCCCGAGCCCGGCTCGTGGACCTTCCGGGGCGGATGGGCGCCTAATTAGGCAGCCAGTGCGTACTGATTGTTGTCAGTTAATTTTAAAAAGTTGCCCGTTTTATCGTGGCCAGGCGCCACGGCCCGCTATTCCAGCCTCACTACCCCCGTCGAAACCGGTACGCCCCCGTATAGAAAGGGCTAGGGGAAAGAAGCCGGAGGGATGGGGGAGGAGCCCCCATCTTTCAATGGTTTTCCAATGGCTGCTTACGCTGCAGCCGGAAAAACTGCTCCAGGAACGCGGTGACCCGCACCTGGAAATGGGTCTGCAGCTGGCGGATGGGCGCCAGCTCCGGGATTTCATATTCGGAATCAGCAATATCAAACCAGTATCGCTGGAAATATGGATCCATGCTCAGGCTGTCCAGGGGCCAGCCGGGGTTTCGCTTCTCGTGGGGATGGGAGCACATGAGAAAGCCGAAAGCACGAAAAAAAATCGGCATCTCTCGGGTCATCCTGAAAGAACACGGCATCCCGCCCTTCCTCATCCACCCCAGCAAAGGCGGTGCAGTAGCAGGCATGGAGCAACCCGAATTCCCGGGCCAGGCCGCTGTAGTACTGAAGCATTTCCTCATCGGTCAGAACTCTGCCCCCACCCGGCGGATGTAGGGGCCGGGCTGCCGGGGATCGTCCATGGGAAGCTCCCGAAAGAACAGTCCGGAGTCAGCACTGAGCACGGCCAGGCCGGTGCGCCGGTGAAAGGCCCTGGCCTTGAGCTGGGCATTTTCCGCCATGGTGGCGCCGGTCTCCGGAATTTCCATTTGCAACGCCAGGTCAGACGGGCTGACACAGGCAACCCCGGAAAACTGGAAAAACCGCCGGGACAGACTTTGGAATTTGCTTGGATTGGTGGTGCCAATCAAAAATGCGCCGGGGGGTATCAGAACCGGCCATAGGGGTCAGGGAGCTTATTGGGCTCGGGGTAGGTTTCTCCGTGGGTGTCTACGGTGATGCGGCGGATTTTCTGCTCCGTCAGGGGCCGGTCGTTTCCATCGGTCTTCCCAGCGGCAATTTGATCCACCACATCCATGCCATCTGTGACCTTGCCAAAGGCGGCATACTGGCCGTCCAGGTGCTTGGCGTCAGCGTGCATGATGAAAAAACTGACTGCCGGCGGAGTCGGGGGCCATGGCCCGAGCCATGGACAGCACGCCCCGCTTGTGCTTCAGGGGATTGTCTACGCCGTTGAACAAAAAAACTCGCCTTTGATGCAATAGCCAGGCCCGCCCATGCCGGTGCCGTCAGGGGCAGCCACCCTGGATCATGAAGCCAGGAATGACCCGGTGAAAAAATCAGACCGTCGTAAAAGCCCTTCTGAATCAGGGAGATGAAATTAGAAACGGACTGAGGGCCTGCTGGGGATAGAGCTCAGCGGTGATGACGCCGCCGCTCTCCATTTCTATGGTGACAACTGGATTCATAGGATTAGTACCTCTCTTTCATGGCGCGATCCATCTGCCGCTTGGCGTCTTTGACGGCGGCGTCCTGCCGCTTGTCATAGAGCTTTTTGCCCTTGCACAGGCCGATGGAGACCTTCACCCGGGCATTTTTGAAGTACACACAGATGGGGATGAGGGCATACCCGTCCTGCTTCACCTTGCCATAGAGACGGTTGATCTCCCGCTTGTGCATCAGCAGGCGGCGGGGACGGCGGGGGTCCTTGTTGAAGATGTTTCCCTTTTTCATAAGGAGAAATATGCATTTGGTTGACGAAGAGCTCCCATCTTTGATGCCGCACCAGGCGTCCTTCAGGTTCAGGGTACCGGCGCGGATGGATTTGACCTCGGTCCCCAAAGAGCTCAATCCCGGCTTCGTACTCTTCCTCGACAAAATAGTCGTGATAGACTTGCCGGTTTTTGGCCATAATTTTCATGCCTTTGTGCTCCATGGAACCTCACCTCCTGCCTTTCGCAGTCTTCTTTTATTATACCATGGCTGTCAAGGAATCAGACGCGAAAGAAGGTCAGTCAAACAAAAAATGCTCCAGCTGGGCGGGGGTGTGGAAGGAGAAGTCACAGTGAGCTTTCATAAAGGCGGCCACCTCCGGCAGATTTTGCCGGCCCCAACCGGCCCAGGCAAAGGGGGACGCTTCGAGCCTTGGCCATGTCAAAGCCAGATTTCATATCATCCACCACCAGAAGCTCTGACGGGCTCAGGCTGTAAGCCCGCATGATCTGGTCCAGTGGGTATGGGGCAGGCTTGCGACGCTGGGGACCCAGCTCCCAACCATAAATACAGTCCGGACGTATGCCAAAATGGGTTTGGTAATCCCGAAGAATGTTCTCACGGGCGGAGTGGGATACCACACAAATGAGACCGCCAGATTCCCTCTGCCGCCGCAGAACGGCAGCCATTTCCGGGAAACAGGGCGGCGTGTGAGTCATCACATAATCCAGCCAGATTTCATATTGCCGGTCCAGCTCAGACTGGGTAAAACCGAAGTGCCGGACGCACATGTCAGTAAAGCCCTCCTGAAAGGTCCAGAGGGAGAAATCCCGGAGCGACACGGTCTGTCCGGGGCGGAGCACCTCCAAGGCCTTCAAAAAAGGCGGGATAATTGACGGTAGATTCACTTTGGACCAGGGGTATCATCGTGGTCCAGCACCAAACAGGGGGTATTTTTCCCATAGTAGCCTCCCGATCGTTTGACAGAAAATGCGTAGGGGTGGATTATAGCAGACGGACAGGCGGATTGCAATAGGGGGGCGAGGAAAATTTATGAGGTGTGTATCTTGCAAACCAAAGCCGTCTGTGATAAAATAGAACAAAAAAGTTCAGAACAAAATTTCGAGGTGAGAGGATGGAGCAGGGTCAGAAGGTGGAGGTGATCTCGGTTTGCGATACCGGCGGCGGCCTGCGCCCGCTGCGGTTTCGGTTTGAGGGGGAGGACCACCAGCTACATCGGGTGGACATTGACCAGGTCCTCAGCACCCGGGAGGTGTCTTACGTGGGCATTGAAGCCTTCATTTTTTTCCTTTGCAGGGCCAGATGGGAGGAGCGGGAACGGGTGCTGGAACTGAAATACACCATCCGCACCCACTGTTGGAGCTTGCTCAGATGGGTGTATTAGAGAATCAAAGGGGGCGCCTCAAACCGCAACCTTGAGGCGCCCCCGGGAAAAAGATTTAAAGAATGACAACCGGCTTGATGAGGTCGCGGGGTTTGTTCTTCATCAGCAGCAGGGCCTCCTCCATGTGCTCAAAGCCGTGGAAGCGGTGGGTCAACAGGCGGGAGGTATCCAGCCGGCCGGTCTCCATCAGAGACGCCAGCTTCTCCATGCGCAGTCTTCTGCCACCGGGCATCAGACCGCCGCGAATGGTTTTTGTGGCCCATGCCGCAGCCCCATTCTACCCGCGGAATCCGCACATAGTCGCCGCTGCCCAGGTAGTTGACGTTGCCAATGCATCCGCCGGGCTTTACCATTTCTACGGCCTGGCGGAAGGTGTCGTTATCGCCACCGGCGAGAATCACCCGGTCCACGCCCTTGCCGTGGGTTTGATCCAGGATCTGTTGGACGATGTCGCCCTCTCGATAGTTGATGATGTCTGTGGCGCCATAGGCCTTGGCGGCTTCCACACAAACTGGGCGGGAACCTACGGCAAACAGACGGGAGGCTCCCCGCAGGGCAGCGCCAGCCACGGCCATGAGGCCCACCGGGCCGATTCCAACAACACAGACAGTGTCGCCGAACTGAACGTCCGCCAGCTCTACCCCGTGGAAACCGGTGGGGACCATATCGCTGAGCATCACGGCGGACGCAGGGTCCAGCTGCTCCGACAACCGGGCGAGGGTTGGCGTCTGCCTCATTGACGTGGAAGTATTCGGCAAATACGCCGTCCTTGAAGTTGGAGAACTTCCAGCCCGAGAGCATGCCGCCCGAGTGCATGGAATATCCGGCTTGAGCTTCCAAGCTGCCCCAATCCGGTGTAATGGCCGGGACAATGACCCGGTCGCCGGGCTTCAGGGTCTTCACCAGGGTGCCCACCTCCACGATCTCTCCCACGGCCTCGTGGCCCAGGATCATGTCGGTGCGCTCACCGATGGCTCCCTCCCACACCGTGTGGATGTCCGAGGTGCAGGGGGAGACGGCCAGAGGACGCACAATGGCATCCAGAGGCCCACAGGTGGGGACCTCCTTCTCAATCCAGCCCGTCCTGCCGATTCCTAACATCGCAAAGCCTTTCATTCTCATGCGTATCGTCCCTTTCTTATCGATAAATTTGCACTGATTTGTGCAGCCTTATTATATATGGCGGCGCGGCGAATGTCAAGGCCCTTTTTATGGCAAAATTAGACGTAGTTTTTCGGAGATGCGACCATTTTTAAGTAAAACAGGGGCGTTTGCATTATGACAAAGCGTGTTGTATTTCATATTGATGCCAACAGCGCGTTCCTCTTGGACAGCGGCGCACAAGGTCCTGATTTTGGGGGAGAAGGTGGACTTGCGGGAGATTCCCTCGGCGGTGGTTGGGAACCGAACTTCCCGGCATAGCATCATACTGGCCAAGAGCGGCCCGGCCAAGAAATACGGCATTCACACAGGGGAGCCCCTGTTTCAGGCTCTGGAGAAATGCCCCAATCTCACGGTGGTGGAGCCGGATTATGGCCTGTACGTGGAGTGCTCCCGGCACATGGTGGCGCTGCTGCGCCAGGTAGCCCCGGCAGTGGAGCAATATTCCATTGACGAGGCATGGGCGGACATGACAGGGACGGAGGGCCTATACGGTCCGCCGGTGCAGGCTGCCGAGATGCTCCGGGAGAGGATTCACCGGGAGCTGGGCTTTACGGAGTCAACATCGGTGTGTCTTCCAACAAGCTCCTGGCAAAGATTGCCGGGGACTTTCAGAAGCCCAACCGGGTCCACAGTCTCTTTCCCGAGGAGATTCCCGGGAAGCTGTGGCCGCTCCCAGTGCGAGATCTGTTTTTGGTTGGACCAGCTACGGAACGAAAGCTGCGCCGCATGGGGATTGGCACCATTGGGGAGCTGGCCCATGCGCCGGTAGATCAGCTCCGCCGGGCGCTGGGAAAGCAGGGGGGAGACCATCTGGCATTTTGCCAACGGCCGCAATGCCGACCCAGTGCGCCAGGACCCAACAGAAAACAAGGGTTATGGCAACTCCGTGACCTTGCCCAGAGACGTGACAGACCTGCGTACGGCCCATCAGGTGCTCCTGAGTCTGTGTGAGACGGTGGGGATGCGAATGCGGCGGGACCGCAAAAAGTGGCAGCTGCATCACAGTGTCGCTGCGGACGCCGGAATTTCAGGACATTACCCATCAGCGGCAGAATGGCTGGGACGACAGATATCACCCAGGAACTCTATGAAGCTGCCTGCCAGGTTTTTTGATGAGGTCTGGGATCGCAAAACACCGTTGCGGCAAATAGGCGTTCAGGTTACCAAACTGTCCGGGGAGCGGTATTGTCAGTTCGATCTCTTCTCTCCGGTGGATCCGGTACAGTATGAGCGGAAGGCCAAGCTGGATGCGGCAGTGGATGCACTTCGGGCACAATTTGGTGAGGACGTGATCCGCCGGGCCCGGTTTTTTGGGAGCAGAGCTGGACCATATGGCAGGCGGACTGTCCCGGGAGCGGCGGACCGGGGTAACCAAAGAGGTATGAGCTTTCATGGGAGGTTGGGCGGCGTTTTTAACGAAATATCTCTCAGCTGTCAAACCTTTGTCATTTGGCAGCTGAGGATTCTTTTTTTTTTTTTAGGGAGAAAATATTCCGGCAGGCTACAGGAATGAATTCAGCGAAGAAATACAAAAATCAGGTTGACAATATATGGAAAAAAAGGTGGTAGAGTTCAAGGAGAGAAGATGATTCCAGGGGAAAATATATGGGGCAGGAATGGAAACCGGGGATCATCGCAAGAAAAAAAAAAAGAAAAGAGGAAGAGAGAAATGAAGAAAAACGGGGTTGCGGATTTTGGCGTGGATCTTGGCAGTGCTTATGACGGTGCAGGTGGCGCCTGTGGAGGTACGGGCGGAGGAGGCCGAGGAAAGCCAGGCGGCGGAGGTTTCCGGGGGAGCGCTCACGGAGGAAGTGGCCCCAGGAGAAGCGGGGGAGCCGTGTGCTGGGAGAGGTGACGGAGAACCGGGAGGAGGAAGAGAAGCACTTCCGGATGGAGGACGGGAGCTTCGTAGGGGTGAACTACGGGGTGCCGGTGCACTATGCCCAGGGGAAGAGTGGAAGGACATTGACAACACGCTGGTGATCCAGGAAAACGGGATGCGGACGGCGGCGCAGGAGGAAGGGGACGGAGGCGCCCCGGTATGTGGCGGTGAACGGAGAGGAGAAGCCGTGGGTTTGCGGGGAATTTGGGGAGCGGATTTCTGTTTTCGGCCAACACGGGGGAAGAGGGGATGGAGTTTTCCCCTGGTAAGCCCGGAGGAGGAAGAGACAGTTCCGGCCACGGAAGCCGAGACGGTTCCGGAGACGGAAGCAGCTACAGAAGGGGCGACGGTTCCGGAGACGGAAGCAGCTACAGAAGGGGCGATAATTCCGGAGACGGAAGCGGCTACGGAAGCTGCGACGATTCCGGAAAGGGAAGCAGCCACAGAAGGAGCAACGGATCCAGAGACGGAAGGAGCGACCGAGGCGGCGACAATTCCGGAGACGGAAGCGGCCACAGAAGGGGCGACGGCTCCGGAGACAGCGACCGAGGCGGCAACCGTCCCGAGACAGAGGGCGTGGAGCCGGGAGTGCTTCCGGAGGCGGAAACGGCCTGGGAGGCAGCGGAGCAGGCGGCTCTGACGGAGGAGCCGGTGGGCGAAAGGGAAGAGGTGGCCACGGAGCCGGAGACAGACCCGGTTACCGGGCTGGAGGAGGCCCAGGAAGCCACAGAGACGGCGCAAGGGGAGGCCCCGGAGGAAACGGTACCGGAAACCATTGCGCCCACCACGGAAGCTACAGAGCCGGAGGAGACGGAACCGGAGACGGAGGGCCAACTGCCCTACAACCGGGAGGCGGTGGCTCAGATTTCTTACCCGGATCGGAAGGAAGCGGCTCCCACCGGTTTTGCTGGTCTGGTTGCCTCGGTGCAGAATCTGTTCCGGGGAGAGGCCGGCGAGGAGGAAGCGTCTCTGAGCCAGCAGATTACCCCCCACCCGTCTGCGGACTCAGGTGGTGTATGAGGAGGTCTACCCCGGTGTGGACTTCCAGTATGAGCTGTACAGCTACCACATCAAGGAGACCATTCTGGTGAAGGAGCCTCTGTCCAGCGGCTACGCCTTTTCCTTTCCGCCTGAATCTCCAGGGGCTCACCCGGAGCTGCTGGAGGATGGCTCTGTCGCCTTAAACAAGGAAACCGGAGAGAGGGTATACTGGATTCCGGCCCCCTACATGGAGGATGGACAGGGCGCCTGTTCCGAGGCAGTGGAATACCGCCTGACCCAGGAAGAGGAGGGGAGCTGGATTCTGACGGTGACGGCAGACCGGACCTGGATGGAGGCGGAGGACCGGGTTTACCGGTGGCCATAGACCCCACCCTCATTGACCAGACCAAGTCCACAGACTTCGAGGGGACGGTCTGCACCACCGGTATGAACTATATCATTAAAGATGAAAAGTTTGCCTGTGGGTATCACGGAGATTACGGACAGATGGAAGTCTTCTTCCGCCTGAATCAGTACCCGGATATTCCGGAGGGACATACGCTGGTGCGGGCCTATGCAGGGGGCTGTATCAGAATGACTGGCGCTCGGGCGTGGATAACAAGTATGATGGCAGCGCGATTTTGTATATGCAGGCCAACACGGAGAACAAGACGCTGGACAGCAATCTGCGGTGGGAGACAAAGCCCAAATGCGGCCCGGTGCTGGACTATGTGGAGGCCAGCTATCATACGATTAATACCATTCATTTATGGGATATCACATCGGCAGCGAAGGAGTGGTATGCAGATCAGAGTAGCAATTACGGTTTGGCGCTGACCTCCAACGCAACGTCCAGCAACAAATGCCGGGCTTGGTTCTCCTGTCACAACGTATATTTCGTGGTGGGCTATCGGAGCACCAACGGCATAGAGCCTTATTATACATACCAGACCTACGGGTAGGCAACGGCGGCACGGCATACCTGTCGGATTACACGGGACAGCTGACGGTGTGCAAGGAGCTGGCGTCCTACGCCTCCACGGTGAACCCCTTCAGCCTGGAGCTGGTGTACAACAGCAGCTATGCCATGAAGTATGGGGAGGAGAATTACGATGTAGGTGGTCAACAGGGCCTGGGGATGCACCTTTGGTGCGGGGGTACACCTGAATGTGATGCAAAGGGTGGAGAAGGTGGAGCTGCAAAGCGACATCGAGCCGGACCAGAAGAAGACATACCTGAAGTATACAGACGGAGACGGACAGCCCACTATTTCTCCCAGGACGAGGAGAAAAAGGACGGTCTTTACTATGACGAGGATGGCTTGGGACTGAAAATAGACGAATATCTTTCCCAATTACTATCGGATGACAGATGATAAAAAACAACGCGCTGGTATTTGTCAACGGGCATCTGCTGCATATGGAAGACGCCAACGGGAATCTGATTCGGCTTTTTACTATGTGTACAGCGATGGCACCAGCGCCAGCAACGGTTATCCCAGCAGCAGCGGGAGCCGAATCACCCGGATTGTGCAGAAGAATCAGGGCTGCTCGGAAATCACGGTGGCAACGCTGAACTATGACAGCGCCAGCATCTGACCAGCGTGAAGGATGGTGCGGGGCGGACCTACACCCTGGGTTACAAGGACAAGAAGCTGGTGAGCATCAGCCGGATGGGACGCTGCTGGCGCAGTATGGCATGTGCAAAGAGAACCTCCATCACCGGACACGCGGATGCGGTATGTGGCGACGCGGAGGCCCACTATGGGGTGCAGTTCCAGTACAAGGACGGCCAGGTGCGATGGGTCCAGGAGATCACAGAAGCAACCTCATACACAAGCACAGCCCAAACGGGAGCGCTGATAGAGATGAACCACCGGGTGAAGGGGCAGACGAAGTACCGGGACTACGGAAACGACCGGCGATACAACACCAGCGACGACCTTCTGACGTATTACACTTTTTGACTACGCCGGCCGGACGGTAAATGCCTACACCACGGACAATGCCGGGAAGCTGCTGGGAGCCAGCAACGCGGTGTACAGCGGCGTGGGGACCCCGGACCGCCGGAACAACCGGACGCTGAAGACGGCGACAGTAGGCGTATCGGCCATGAACGAGCTGCGGAACCACGGGTTTGAGAAGAGCAGCCCGGCGTGGACGCTGACAGGAGCGAACGGAACGGATAGCAACATTGTAACGAAAGCCATGACAGGCAGGGAGCTGGTACGGACAGGACAGAATGCCTGTAAAGGGTGGATACGCCCGGGGAAGAGCAACACCATATCTGTCACCCGGAGCAGCGAGCCGCTGGCAGGAGGGAAGGCATACACGTTTTCTGCCTATGTGAACACGTCCCAGTGCACGTCTTTCAGCGGCGAGGGTGTGTACCTGCAGGTGACAGGGAATGGAATCAATCAAAAGGGCGACTACCTGAATTATCAGAGCAGCCAAGAGGTAGACGGGGCTGGGTGCGGTTGAGCGTGACGTTTATCCCGCCGGAAAAAGGGACATACACGGTGGGGATCTATAACAACGGAGCAGGGCCGTACTTCTATGTGGATGATGTGCAGCTGGAACGAGGCGAGGCGCCATCCAATGTGAATTTGGTGGAAAATGGAGATTTGCAGTACTGGGGCGTGGACTGGACGGAAGGGCCTGCATCCAAGTACTACAAAGGTGTTGGGTTATTTGAGGAAGGAGAATATGCGCATAGCATTCGCATCATAGGAGACGCATATACGGAGAGCTGCGGGTATCAGGAGATCCCGATATACCAGACCGGGAAAAGACCTATGTGCTGTCCGGGTGGGCAAAAGCGGATGCTGTACCGGACAACGAGGAGAAGGCGGAAGGAGAGGATGCGGCAGCCCGGGATAAGTACAAGCAGTTTGGCCTACGAGCGGAGCTGACCTATAGCGACAACAGCAAGGGAGTATCACTATGTGCCCTTCAACCCGGATGTGAGGGAGTGGCAGTATGCCTCCCCTGGCCATTGTGCCGAAGAAAGCCAGCACCCAGGTGAAGAGCATCCGTGTGATCTGCGCCTACGAACGGAACGGAACGTGGCGTATTTTGACAACCTGTCCCTGACCCAGGAAGTGGCGCAGACGATGAAGTACGACAAGGACGGGAAGCTGGTGTCGGTGAAGTCCACAGGGAACGAGGAGAAGAGCAGCGAGTATGAAAACGGGAACCTGAAGGAGCTGGTAACCGGGGGGAACGGGACGTATCACTACGACTATGACGACAAGCACAACCTGAAATCTGTGACGAATGACTATGTAAAGGATACCTTGACCCATGACGGGATGGGAAATGTCCTGACCTCCACCATAGAGTCAGCCAAAACCAGCGCAGGGAAGATTGTAAGCAGCAGCAGTTATGCCAACAATGGGAACCTGCTGGGGAGCGTGACCCAGCGTGGGAATACCACCAGGTATGGGTACAGCGGCGCGTTCCACAAAATGACGGGCCTGAAGTCAGAGGTGACAGACCCCAGCGGAGTGAAGGCCAGCTATACCTATGACGCGGCAGGACGGCCTAAGAGCACCAGCATCAACAGCGGGAATCTGGGGACGGTGAGCTATGATTACACGAAGTCCCTTCTGACGAAGATCACCCGGAGCGCCAGCGGGAAGAGCCAGGTGTACAATCTGACCTATGATGCCTTTGGGAATATGACGAAGAAGATGGCGGTGGGAAGCCGGACCCTGATGACCTACGAGTACGGGGGAAAGAATGGCCTTCTGACGAATCAGACCTACGCCAACGGAGCCAGCACCAGCTTCCAATATGACGCCCTGGGACGGTCCACGAAGACGACCACGTCGGATGGGGACCAATACACCTACAAGTACACTGGGGACGGACAGCTGTATGAGATGACGGACAAAAATGGAGGCAGCCCCATCCGGTACCTGTACAGCTACGACACCCTGGGCCGCCTGATCGGCACAGGCCAGACAGGCGGCACGTCAGAGCTGCGTGCGGCGTATCAGTACGACACCAACAACCGCCTGACGCGGATGAGCTACTCCATCCCGGGAGTGGTTGACAGTGGGGTGGAAAGCTTCTATTATAATGGGGACGGAAGTAAGGTAGTAGGAGACCGAGCCAATGTAGGAGAAGGCACATTGAAGGCCATGGCACTGTTTTCCAACAGCTGGATCTATTACCACTATGATGACCTGTCCCGGCTGAACAAACGTGAGGTGGGCGGCATTCTGGAGGAACACTACACCTACCTGGCGGGAAGCGAAGCCGGAACAACGACCACGCTGCCGGAGACGTACGATACCACAGCGAAGGGAAGCAGCACGAAGCTGTCGGGGTATCGATATGCATATGATGAGCGGAACAATATTGTCCAGGAAACAGACCTGAATACTGGAAAATACTGGAAATATGCATATGACAAGCTGGGACAGCTGCAATATGCCACAGAGTATGCGGCAAATGGCACAGGGCAGAAGCGGTATAAGTACTATTACGACCATGCCGGGAACCTGACGTCCTGGCGGATTGAGGATGGGACGGCAACGAACACCCAGGAAGAGCATACGTATACCTACGGAGACAGCAACTGGAAGGACCTGCTGACGGCCTTTGACGGGAGAGCGATTACGTATGATGCCAACGGGAACCCGACGAAGTATTACAACGGAGGGACCATGACGTGGCGGAACGGGCGCCGAGCTGGCAAGCTACAGTCTGGGAGGAAAAACCTACCGCTATGAGTACGATGTAAACGGCCTGCGGACACGGAAGAGCAACGCAGACGGAGGGTATACGGAGTACTATATCATAGACGGCCTGGCAGTGGCAGAGAGGCGGTATTATTCCGGCGGAGGCGTGCAATACACGCTGCGGTATCTGTACGATGAGAGCAACAACCCGGTGGGCTTTGGGATGCAATATCCGAATTCGACGAGATGGACCAACTATTACTTTGAAAAGAATGTCCAGGGAGATGTGATAGGGGTCTACCAGAAGGAAGGAGACGGGAACAGCGCCACCCACATTCTGGCGGCCCGATACAGCTATGACCCATACGGAAACCCCACCAGCATGACCAACGGAGCCGGAACAGCGGTGAGCCAGACATCGAATACGATTGCGGCGATTAACCCGTTCCGGTACAGAGGGTACCGGTATGACGGGGATACGGGGCTGTATTATTTGCGGAGTCGGTA
>VOFJ01002491.1_pt1 | contig 31478 bp, 58 predicted proteins | sample 5384081 | NCBI WGS metagenome assembly VOFJ01 (sample SAMN12384729, study PRJNA508395) | human gut metagenome | isolation source: healthy gut I | host: Homo sapiens | reverse complement strand
CCGGGAAAAAGTACCATTGCGTGGGCGCTTGGTAAAAAAATGCCCGGCGTAGCGGGATTGAGATGGATCAGCTCATCGAGGAACAACAGGGGATGGCAATCATGATATTTTTGCCGCACATGGGGGAGAATTGGTTTCCGCGACCTGAGACAGAGTTGTTGGGTTCGGAGAGCACAGGATATGTGGTACTCCTGCGGCGGAGGCAGTGTACTCAGGATGAGAATGCGGGCGCTGATGAAGGAGAACGGTTGTATTGTTCCTTCGGGCGACGCCGAGACGATCTACGAAAGAGTCGGGGACAGTACGAACCGCCCGATTTTAAACGGGAATATGAAATGGAATATATCCGGGAACTCATGGAGAAGCGCCGGCCGCGCTACGAAGCGGTGGCGATAGCCTGCGTGACATCGGGACGGCAAGGACGTGATACATCAGTGAGGAGGTCCTAAGCGGTAGAAGACAGATCATAAGAGGGGGCAAGCGTGGAGATGAATTTTGAGTTTATAAGAGAGTGCAGACTGGAGTCGGATGAAACTGTGGCGATGGATATAATGTTCTGGTAACCGGAGCGTGCGGAGCATTATTATTGAGAAAACCGCAGGAGTGCGGCATCATTCTGCGCCAGACGACAGAGCGGATCTGCCGGATTTCCTGGCGGCCTACTATCAAATCGAGGTCCGCAGAACGCTTCGTTGGAAGAGTTTTTGTGTTATACGGACGAAAAAATGAGCAACGTGATGGTGAGCCGGTTTTTGAGCGTCGTCCGCAAGGAGCAGCGACCGGCGAATAGGCTGCGTGTGCTGGGGGATGACTGTATCTGGGGTGAGGAGGCACCGGATCAGGATGACTTTTTAGACGCCCATGGGGCAGAATGCAAGACATATGATGGAACATGGCGATGGGAGGTCGCAAAGATATGTGTGCGAGAAGATCAACAAAGAGGGATGATGTTTTAACGAGTTCTTCCCTCGAGGAGTGCTCTGCCGGAGACAAAGGAAGAGGCAGGAAAAGAGACGCTTGCTGCTGCGGAGATAACAACCAGTGCAGAGAATACGAAAAACCTCTGTTTGCCAGAATTTTCCACAGGTGAGGACAAATGAAAAAAAATCAGTATCGACCGTTTATGGAGTGCTGCTTGTCATCGGATTCATTCTGATGGCGTTGAGCTTTGCGTTTGCAGGTAAAAAAGAATACAAGCTTTTTGCGGAGGATTCCAGACGAATCGAACTGCAGCCCGATCGCGTGGTGGAAGTGGGTGAAGATGTCAGGGAGTATTATTTCGACAGCAATCAGATGCAGTCGGAGTTTTTCGGAACTGACATTTTTTAGCGTACATCAGTGCGTGGAAGTGTATGCGGACGGCGAGCAGATTTATTCGTTGGAAAAGAGCAGTACGGTGTTCGGGAGGACGCCCGGAACCGGATGGAATACGATCCAGCTGCAGGAGGGCGTGAAGAGTTTCAGTGTGCGGATCGAGGCGGTGTACCCGGCAGTGCGGGATCATGTGACGAGGTTCTATCAGGAGAATGACGGACAGATGGTCTATCAGACGATGAGAGGATCGGTTCCGGAGACCGCTCATGGTCAGCACAGTTGACGGAGCGATCGGTATTATGCTGCTCATTTATTATGCAATTGCAAGACGCAAAGTAAAGATGGGACCGGGCATCCTGTATTTTGGCATTTTTACGCTGATGATGGGAATGTGGTCCATGAATGAGGCGGAGCTGGTTGCCTACATGGTAAAAAGCCGGACGGCGGCCTCGTACGCCGGTTATATGCTGATTATGCTGATGATTGCGCCGTTTGCAGCATTTTTGCAGGAGTTCTCCGAGGTGGAGGAGAAGTATATATCAAATATTATCTGCATCTGTTCATTTGCGAATGTTGTAGTGTGTACCGTACTCCACATGACGGGGATCTGCGAGTTTAAAAATACGGTATTTTGCACGCATTTTCTGATGGCATGTGACCTGCTCTATCTGCTCTATGTGATCTTGCAGCGTTACCGGGCGCGCGGAATGGACCGGCGGGTGCGTGTCTGTATCTGGGGACTTGTAATTCTGCTAGTGTCTTAACGCGGTCGACATGTCGGCGTACTACATCGGATGGAGAAGAACGGATGTGATCGGCAGATTTGGATTCCTGTTGTTTATCTGCCTGCTGGCGAGAGAGGCGACTGCGGTGTCGATGGAGAAGATTGATGAGGGACGCAAGGCGGAGATCTACCGGGAACTGGCGGAGCATGATATGCCGACCGGACTGTACAACCGCAACGCTTATGATGATGAGTGGGCGTCGGAAAAATGCCAGAGACCGAGAGACGGCGATCGTGACGTTCGATCTGAATGATCTGAAGTACTGCAATGACACGTTCGGACATGCGGCGGGCGATAAGTATATTCAGGATGCGGCAAAGCTGATCTCGGAAGTGTTTGAACCTGCCGGGGTGTGCTACCGGATCGGCGGGGATGAATTCTGCGCCGTGATCCGCCATGCCAGAAGTGAGTGGGTCGAGGAATGTCTGCGCAGACTGGAATATCTCGAGCGGAAATATAATGAAGGGAAAACGGACGTCCCGGATGCGGATAGCATACGGCTACGCGATCTTTGACGAGCAGTATGATAAAAAATATGGAAGAGACAAGGAACCGTGCGGATGTGAAGATGTACGAGAAAAAGAGAGCGATCAAGGCGGAAGAAAATGAAAAAAATGCGGGAATTCCCGCATTTTTTCTGCTGTAGTCAGAAGTTGCTTCCGTTCCAGCCCCAGTTGTCAGTCGGGAAGTATGCCACGTAGATGTGGTCGGCAGGAATGGAAAGTTCGCCGGAGAGCAGATGGCAGAGCTTTCCGGTCATCTGGCTGGTGCCTGCAGCGGACGGCGTGCCGAAGCTTTTGACCTCCACATAAGCGACAGCGGCAGAATCCCCCCTGAAAGAACAGGCTGGCATTGTCCTCAAAACCAGTCATAACCCAGTTCTCTCCCTTGCCGAGACACTCCCTGGTAATGCGGCAGATCTCTGCGGTCAGGGAATCCTTTTTTGGATTTGCTCAGGGAAACGGTGGTTTTCGTATTGATAAATGGCACGGCAATATCCTCCTTTACATCTGATAAAGATAGTATATACGAAAAATAAGCCTGCATACAATGTAAAAACAAGTATTGCAGGGGGATTTCGTTTGAAAGGTTATATTGAGGAAAGAGCTATGGAGATTGCCAGATATATCATTGACAATAACACGACCGTGCGGCAGGCGGCAAAACATTTCGGGATCAGCAAGAGTACGGTACATACGGTGGTAACAAAATAGAATGCTTAAAGAAGATATTAAAAAGGCAGTTCATTTGAATATAGAATAGATAAAAAGCGATAAGGGGAAACCTTATCGCTTTATTAAAAGAAGAATGTGGGATTGATAATCATTTAATTTTACATAATTAGATGTCAGTAGAAAGTTTATTAATTTTTCTTAGAGCAATACGATAAGAAATGTAAAAAAAAAATAACAATGTTACAAGGAAATAAACAGTTAGAAATATTAAGGAGACTATAATTCTTTGATTAATTAGTTCAAGATAGAAAAAAGTATCAATTTTTGGAACTCATAACAAAAAAAATGGTAATACTATTTAAACTAGAATAGCATAGTGCAAATAGCCAACACCAGTGTGGAAAATGTTGGGTTCCATTAAAAAGAACTCCTTTTATTGACATCCAAATGATTAACGCACAAGGCGCTAATGAAATAACCCAACCGTTTAAGCTTGTTTGAAAAAAAAAATAATCTAGTAGATTAGTAAGATTATCTAATATAATTATACCCCAAAAAAGTTTAACATAAATTGTGTTCCGAATATTTGTGATCCTTTCATCACAGTGAATGGTGGTTTTCATAAGTTGTCCTCCTCCCAAAATAAATCGTTTAATGTTTTGTTAAGTACTTTTTACATATCCGAATACAAAGCTGAAGACTGGGATTAAACTTTCCGCCTTCTAGTAAGTTGATAGTAGGGCGTGTAACATTAACTTTGGCAGCCAGTTCTTCTTGAGAAAGATTCATCTCAACGCGCGCTAATTTAAGACGCATATTTTTCATTTATATAACCTCCTTTCTATATGTATTATATGATATATCAAACAAAGTGTAAAAGTATATAATACAAAAAATAATAAATATATAACGTTATGTGAAAAAGATTATTATGTTTTTGGTAATAGAACTTTTAAGTATTTGATTCAAGTGTCGGAGTAATAAAAGAGTTACGAAATAAAGTAAAAGCAAATTAGAGGGTATAGAACTAAACAATCGTTTATAACAAGATATAAAATGTCAGGTGTAGATCAATCAGATTTCTGATTGATTCTGAGGGTTTGGGAGATACTCCCAACAAGCAAAAAATGCATTTTGTGTGTACAAATGCACTGCTTGCCAAGTTGTGAATATAGAATTGATGGTAAACTTGAATTTAGAAAAAACAAGGCAAACAAGAGGAGACGGGGCATAAAATTGTATATTGAATTGGCGTTGAAACGCTTGAAAAGGTTTAGTAACATAAAACCTTTTTCAAGGCGTTTCTTTTTTATTTTACGACTTTTAATGGAATATGATGCAGTCAGGAGCAGTGAAATTTTTTGAAAAAGTACGGTGGGAATGGACAAAAGTTTAGTATTTGGGGAACGTAATTTGATTTCAAGTAGGTTATGCTTAACTTAGATTAAATGATCTGGTCTAATCTAAGAATCTTTCTCATAGTATGGGAGAGAAGGACAGGCGAGGTAAGGGGGGGTGTAGCTTTCGCTTGAAACGGACGAAATTAAATTATCGTTTTCATAATCCAAATTCAGCGGAAGATACTGCAGATTTCCTGTGTAAACTCTTAATAGAAGTAAATGCTGGGAAGGTAGAGCGGGCAATAGAGAAAACTGCATTGTATGCAGAGAGTGAGGCTTACATATTAGAGAACTTATCGGAAAACAAGGAAAAAATTATGCGTGGGGTAAGAGGAGCAAGGTGAGAGCCTTGCTTTTTGCTTTGATATCTAAAGGAAATGAATAGTCAACACTTAAAATGAGAAAAAAATCACATCTAGGTGTTGATTATTTTGAAAAAAAAAAATGCATATAATAAAAAACAGAAAAAGAAGATGAGGTAGCAATTATGTTGATACAATTTAATTTTAAAAATTTTAGATCTTTTAGAGAAGAAGCAACTTTGGTTTGTCTGCCACTAAGATGACAGAATTTTCTGAAAGAGTTGTGACCATCGGAAGAGAAAAAGATACTGCCGGTTGCTGCCATTTATGGAGCAAACGCAAGTGGCAAGTCAAATATATACAGTGCATTTGAGTATATGGCCGAGTATGTAGTGGATTCTTTCAAGTATGGAGATGAGGAAGAGAAGTTTGAGGAGTATAGACCTACTCCGTTTTTGTTTGATTCCACGTCAGCAGATGCAGAGTCCAGTTTTGAGGTCTATTTCACTATTCCTGGAGATAAGAACGAGAAGACATATAATTATGGATTCTGCGTTGATCAGGAAAGGTGTAACAGAGGAATGGCTGAACTCTAAGCCCAAGACAGCCAGAAAGTACAGTACAGTATTTTATCGTGGGAATTCTGACCGTGAATTAGATCTATCAGGCTTGCCGAAGAACAGCAGGGATAATATAAAGATTGCGCTGGAAAAGCAGGTGTTGATTGCTTCTTTAGGAGCTAAGTTAAAAATTAGTAAATGTAAGGCAATCAGAGACTGGTTCTTGACAAATGAATTTGCAGATTTTGGTGATCCGGTTACTAACTTTTTCTTATCACGTAGATTGCCGAGAGGCTTTTGTGGATGATAAGAACGTTCAGCAGAAGGTTGTGGAATACTTTGCATCTTTTGATGAACATATTAAGGATTTTCGGGTAGAAAAGGTTCCGAGTGATGGTGAATCAAAGGAAGAAAAAAATATAAGATTAATGCGCTTCATAAGAAGATTGATTCTGATGAAATGGCAGAGATACCCTTAGGTGCAGAGTCAGCCGGAACATTAAAGATGTTTGCTCTTTATCCGGAATTACAGGAGGTATTAGAAAAAGGGAAGCGTATTTTTCATTGATGAATTAAATGCCCGTCTGCATCCGCTATTGGTAAGAAACTTTTTACTTACATTCTTGAACCCGAATATTAATGTTAACCATGCGCAACTTGTATTTACAACGCATGATACCTGGCAACTTTCAAATCAGCTGCTGCGTCGTGATGAAATCTGGTTTGTTGAGAAGGATGACCGGGGTGTTTCAACATTATATTCTCTTGCAGATTTTGTGGATGAGGATGGAGCGCGTATTCGTAAGGACGAAAGCTATGAGAAGAATTATCTTATTGGTAAGTATGGTGCCATTCCGACTTTAAAGAGTATTGATATGTTTAAGGAGGATTGAGCATGGCAAAAAGGGGATAGAATAGGGAACAGAAAGACAAGAGAGCAAAAAGAAGAACAATCAAAGTACCGGAATTGGGATATTACTTGATTGTTACAGACACTGAAGGGACAGAACGCTGCTTTTTTACAGGACTGCATCAATCATTGCCGGAAGAAGTTAAAAACAAACTAGTCATTAAAGTCGTGGAAACAAAGACAAGAAGTATGATTGATAAATGCTTGGAGCTAACAGCCTATGAGGCTCAATATCGTATTCCTTGGATTGTGTTTGACAGAGATCAAGTGATAGGATTTGATGAAATTATTTCCGAGGCAGAGAAAAAAGGTATACAAGTAGGGTGGTCGAATCCGTGTTTTGAAATATGGATGTATACTTATTTTGGTGCAATGCCGGCAATTCAAGATTCATGGACATGCTGCTCTGAGTTCGACGAGTATATGAGAGCAAGACGGGACAGAAGTATTCCAAGGCAGATGAAAAGATGTATGGAAAAATCAGCAATGCAGGTAATGAGGAAAAGGCAATACAGATAGCACAGCAGAAATTGGAGCAGTGTGAACGTGAAGGTAAAAAGAAACCATCAGAGATGTGTCCGGGGACGACGGTGCATAGGTTGGTGGGGGAAATACGTTATAAAAACAAATAATTAGAAAGAATTTGTATAAACGAAAAAATGGAGCAATAAAAAATGGAAAGGAGATTAATATGCCATATGTAGCAAAGCCAAAAACCCTGCTATATGGATCAATTTGAGTTTTTATAAAGTGATTGATGGAAGAAAAGTGTATAGGGGGAATGGTCGATTATATTCATGGGATGAGTTGCATGGAGAAATAGAGGTGTTTAATAAGCAGGGGTGGCATTTGGGTGCATTAGACGCAAAAACAGGAGAATTGATTAAGCAGGCGCGTAAGGATAGGAGGTTAAGTGATGTATAAGAATTTTGTTTTAGAGTGTGTCGAAGAAGGGCTGTTTGTTGACGAAATAGATGACTATGTAGAATACTGGCATACTCACGAGACAAATATGTCATTATGTGAATTTTTAGGATTTACAGATGAAGAATATCGCGATTGGCTAATATATGGAAATGATGTGGTGAGAGATATACTTTATTGTAGAAGACATTCTATAAATTATCATGATTATATCAATATGTCTAGTGGAGATAAAATTGCGGCTAGATCGTATAATTTGGAGGAAGTAAAGAAATACAAAAAAGATGGAGAATAAAGAAAAAAACAAGTTAGAAAAAATTGCACAAAGGGTTATGACGAAATATAAGCTACATCCGCCTGTTGATATGATGGGGCTTATTCAAGAAAAAAAGGAATAACTTGTGTTGAAGAAAATCTTGGAACTAATGCAGATGGTTATTCTGATTTGAAGGATTCTGATCTAAAGATAGTGTTAAATTCTGCTATTCAGTATGAACCAAGAAAACGTTTTACCTTGGCGCATGAATTAGGTCACATATTTATTAGTTGGCATAGTGATGTTACTTTGTGTGTAACGGATAATGAGTATTCAGAACATAACAAATTAGATATTCAAGAACATGAAGCAAATGTATTTGCGTCTGAGATATTAATGCCGACCGAATGGGTAAAAGAGATGTTAACTCTGAATGAAAATAGAGAAGTTTAGAATATAATATCAAACAACTTTGTACCATTGCGAATACCTCTATTATGGCATGTTTTTATGCGTTGGAAAATGCAATGAAATCGGGCAATGTAATTGTTGTTAGTGGAGACATGTTTTTTCCTAAGAAATTTATATCTGATAGAAGAATGACCTTATACTTTCAAGGATATGATGAATATGATGTTTGGGATGATTTGTGTCTTTGTAAAGAAGAGTTTGATATTGGAAATTATCAAGTATGTCATTATGTCTTTCCAGAATGTCCATCAATGGAACAAATTGAAACTGCATTTAGTACAACGGAAAATGTAGTGAGTGCGCTTGAATTAATATTTGGGAATGATTTTAGTGCATGGTGTTGTTGGATGGGAGTTGTATTAAATCAAATTTCTCATATATATAATGCCTATTTGTTTGCGAAAAATGAGTGCGTGAAGCATTACAAAAATGAAAAAATCTCTTATGCAATTATATTACAGTGACAAACTAGATTTGATGAATGAATGTAAATTGTTTGAGTATGATTTTTATGAGGTGAATTTTGGGAACGATTGGACAATGGTATTAATTAAGGAGCCGTGTTATGTGATTGACAAGAAAGTTTCTTATTCTGATAGTAGACTACTGATTAAGGAAATTTTGAGTGAAATGTATACAGATGACAAGAATATAAAGAAAGCTAGCTATAGAATTAATGGGATTATTGGTTCGGCATTAAGCCATAGAGAAACAATGACCAAAGAAGAAATCTACAATTTGTTGAATATAAAATTAAGACGAAGTGATATAGCGGAATTCGTATTCCATAGAAAGTTTGAAAAAATTTATATATTCCAAATCAGTAGAAAAGAGTTTGTGAAAAACACCTAATGAATACGGAATTATTACGAATTATAAGATGCTGTTTGGGTATCCTGAGCCGGGGGATAATTTTGATGAACCTGTAATAGAACATTTGTAATGCTGCTTCGAAATTCAAAGTTATTTTCAACTTGGCAAGAACAACAAGGTATAAAACTTGAAAATGAGCAGTTGAAAAGTTTGTAGTTGTTCGTTATAAAGAAAGGAAAATACTATGGAGAAAAAAAAAATAGTAGGTCTTAACACTTACTTTAAATCTCTAGAATATGAAAATTTTGATGAGTATGAGTTTTCTGCGAGAATTTCATTATTGGATTATGATGCGGTTGTTATCAATGCAGAGTATTTGATAACATGTTATTCTACTTCTTATGATAGTTCTTATCAGAATAAACCTTGTCTTTCAGATTATAATTCTGCGCAAATAGTAGAAGATTTTAAAAAAAATTGAAGGGCAAATAAAAAGAGTTGTTGAAGCAAGGACGAAATGTATTTGTTTTAATGGGCAACAATGACAACTGTTACATATATACTGGGGAAAAACAGTATTCAGGAACAGGAAGAAATGCAAGACAAACAAATATTGTTAGAGAGTTTAATGCATATTCATTTTTTGCCAATAAAAAATTGAATGTTACGGAGGTGGTTGGTGAGCGGATTGATATTTGTTGTTCATCTCCGTATAGGGATTTTTTTACTAATACAAGAACTTGCTATTATTATGCATCATACTTTTCTGTTGCAGAAAATAGTACAATATTAGGAAAAATAAAAGGCACTGATAAAGTGGTAGCAGCTGTTATTCCATATGGTAGTGGGAAAATAGTTTTACTTCCCCAAATTTATGAGGAAGAAGAATACAAGACAGAGGATGTATGGAAAGAAAACGGTAAAAAATATTTGGACAGTTTATTTGAACTTAACCGCCGCTTAAAAATAACTGATGAAGAGATGGATTTGCCCGGATGGGCCCAAAACATATATATATTAGATGAAAAGGTGAAGTTAAAAAAGCAGAATACAATAGAAAATAAGATTGCAAAATTGGAAAAGGAACTTGATAAAGAAAGAATAGCTGTTCAAGAGGTTCAGAAATATAAGTTATTGTTGACATCAAGTGGAACTACACTTGAGGAGATTGTAAAACAAGTACTTGATGAATTAGGATTCACTATCTTAGAAGCGGAAAAGGGTAGAAGTGATATAATTGCTAAATATGGAGAGGTTGCAATTGTCGCTGAAATTAAAGGAGTGACTAAAAGTGCTGCAGAAAAAGCATGCTGCACAGCTTGAAAAATGGGTTACTCAATATATTGAAGAAAATGAAGTCTCACCCAAAGGGAATGCTAATTGTAAATGGGTTTTGCGATATGCCACTGAATGAACGTCTAGAAGATGTCTTTCCGCAACAAATGCTTAAATATTGTGTATCACGCGGGCATGTATTGCTTACATCAACACAATTACTTTGCCTATACATAGAGGTTTGTAAAAATCCAATATGTAAAGAGGAAAGAATTACAGAATTACTTTCGTGTGTGTAGGGAAATATGAAAGATATAGAGAGAAAAAGATTATTTAAAATGATATAGCATACTGGAAAAACAAGATGATATCTAATTGAATGGTGGCATCTTGTTTTTTATACAAATTGAGTATAATAGCCACAACAGAACATTATAATTTTAACAGAAAGGTTGATTGCCATGAACATCGCCGCATACTGTCGTGTATCCACAGATAAATCCGATCAGCTCAACAGTCTCGAGACTCAAAAAGAGTTCTTCTTAGAATATACCAAGCGCACCGGGGACAACCTTATTAAATTATATGCAGATGAAGGCATTTCCGGTACTAAAATCAAGAATCGTAAGGAATTTCAGCGTATGCTTGCAGATGCGGAAAAAGGGCTTGTTCGATATGGTTGTAGTTAAGGATATTTCCCGTTTTGCTAGAAATACCGTTGATTTACTACAGAGTGTTCGCAAACTGAAATCTCTCGGTATTGAAACACAGTTCCTGACCGCCAACATGACTAGTATGGGCAACAGCGAATTCGTTCTAACAATCTTTGGTGCATTAGCCCAGGAGGAAAGTGCCAATACTTCCAAACGTATTAAATTTGGTAAAAAGATGAATGCGGAAAAAGGGTCGTGTTCCGAACATCGTTTTTGGCTATGATAAGACGATTGGTGACTATTTTAAACTTTCTATCAATGAGAACGAGGCAAAAGCAATTCGTCAGATTTTTCAGTGGTATATCGAGGAAGGCTATGGCGGATCGAAGATTGCGAATATGCTCAATGAACGAGGTATCAAGACCAAGCGCGGTAATAACTGGAGCCAGAACTCCGTTTGTCGAATTCTGACTAATGAGATATACACCGGGAAGATTATCAACGGCAAAGAAGAGATTGCAGATTTTCTGACCGGTCAGAGAAAAGAAAAAGGACGAATCAGAATGGTTTGTTACGATTCGACCGGAACTTCGGATTATTGAGGAAGAAGTCTTTGACAAAGCACAGGATATTTTAAAAGGTCGTCATGACTCCTTCAAAATTACGCATGAGCGACAGAGTAACAAATATTTATTCTCTACATTGATTAAATGCAAGGAGTGCGGGTGGTCTTTTCGCAGAACGGTTCGCCAATACAAGAATACTTATGTGCGTTGGGTGTGTTCCGGGCATAATGGGAAAGGTGCGGATAGCTGCCCGAATGCAGTGACGGTAGATGAGGAAGAATTGATTCAGGCACTACAGGAGTATTTTCAAGAGATTCTTAGTAAGAAGAAAAAAAGTAATCAATTATGTGATTAAAGAATTTCAGCGGGTATATAAAGCAAAAGATGAAAATATTGAGTATGAAAAGCAGCTAAATGCAGAATTGAACAAACTTCACAAATCCGTGAAAAATACATGGACATGTATACTGATGATTTGATTTCAGAGAGGAATTGAATGAGAAAAATCGGTGGGGTGCGAAAAGAGATTGAACGGTTGGAGAATGAACTGAAAATGGTCTCTTATCATCTGACGAAAGGAGAACAACTGGAAGCAATTTTGAACAGTACATTCAAGCAACTGGAAGATATCACAGATGTTCATGAAATGACAAATGCACAGTTGAAACGCCTGATCAATAAAATTGAAGTAGACAAGGATGGCAATGTAGATATTTACCTGCATCTTATTGGTGATTTGGGATTGGATGAAACTGTTTTAATTGAAGGAGATAAAAACACTGAGGAAAAAGGAACTAAAAAGGTTCCAAATAGTTACAACCATACATAAGGACGTCACCGAGCGCCTTGCGCAGGTCAACCCGTCGCTCGCGGCGGAGACGCGCAAGGTGCTGGACGTCAACAAGTCCGAGCGGCACATCCGCGGCGGGATGGCGACAAAGGAGAAGTATCTGCATCAGCATGTGTAAAACCGCAGAAACATTTGACGGCATGAAAACGTTTTTATATAATAGGAGAAGATAACGGCAGGATAGATGGAGGATAAGCGCAGATGAAGAAGATAGCGTTGATCATGGACGGATGGAAGCGATTCTTCACATATGCATGGCCCGCCGGAATGCTGGAGCGTATCAGAGAGACGAATGAGGATGTGAATCTGTATATTTTCAACAGTTCGGGAGACTGGAGCAGGGATGAGGATTACAATATCGGAGAGTACAACATCTATCGGCTGCCGGACTTAAACGATTTCGACGGCATTATTGTAGATCTGAACAATATCCGCTATTCCGAGGTGCGGGAGTATGTGATCTCCTCGGCAAAGGCCACCGGGAAGCCGGTGATTTCCATTGCAAATGAGATTGCGGATTTTTACTATGTCGGTATTGACAACTATTCCGCCATGCAGGAAATAGCGGCGCATCTCTATGAGGTGCATAATTGCAGACGCTTCTGGTATGTCATGGGACCGGACGATAATTACGAGAGCAACCGGCGTGTGGCTGCGTTGCGCGATTTTTCAGAGACACACGGGATTTTGTGGGATGCCAGGGATCTCTACTGCGAGAGTTATGAATACAAGTGTGGAGTGCATGGATTTGAAAAATTGCTCACGCTGCACGGGAAACTTCCGGATGCCATTATCTGTGCCAACGATAACATTGCCGTCGGCGTGTGTGAGACCGCGGAAGCTCACGGCTACAAGGCACCCGACGATTTTCTGGTGACCGGATTCGATAATTTTGACAAGGCGAGCTATTATTCACCGCACATCACAACGGTCGGACATATCCGCGAGCAGGTGGGATACCACTGTGCGGATATTCTTCTGCGGCTGTGGAGGGGCGAGATGGTACCGCGGTTTAATTATACGGGGCACCAGTGCATTTTCTGGGAAAGCTGCGGCTGCGACGCCGGCATTGCGGTGGATCAGGCAGAACATTCCAGGGCGCAGATTGTCTATGGAATCGAGACGGACGAATTTGAGGAGCAGGTGCTTTCGCTGGAGTATGAATTGTTGCAGTGCGAGACGGTGCGTGAGATGTCGCGCTGGATTCCGAAATGTATTCCGGCTATGCGGTGTGACGCGATGTATCTGATCATGGATGAGCACATGAATGATTTCCGGAATTGAGCGATTATTATGACAGACATCTGATTGAGGATGAAGAGTTCTGCGTGCACGGTTATCCGGAGAAAATGCAGATGGAGTTCGCCTATGAGGACGGTGTGGTAAAAAGAGAGCGAGGAGACGGTCGTGGAGGGGATTTTCCCGACCTTTGATTACGCGGAGGGCGGAAAAGATTTTCTGTTTCTGCCGCTTCATTTCCGGGAACACACGGTGGGATATTTTGTCATCCGGAATGCTGTGTATCTGATGGAGAAGCAGTATTTGTTCCAGATTATCAACGTGTTGACGTCTGCGATGGAGAATCTGCATAAAAAAGGAGCGCCTTGCCTATCTGAATCAGGTGCTGTCAGAACTGTACGTGAAGGATGCCATGACGGAATGTACAATCGGCTCGGTTACCAGAAGCTGGCGTGCCGTATGTTTGAGAAAAAAAGCAGACGGGGGAGAACCTTTCGATTATTTTTATGGATATGGACAGGCTCAAAAAGCATCAACGATGAATTCGGGCATATCTATGGGGACTTGGGCGATCAAGACGATTGCGTCGGCGATTTTAAAATATATTCCGGAGGGAGCGGTCGCGGTCCGGAGCGGCGGGGATGAGTTCCTCGTTGTGCTGGAGCAGACCGCGGATGCAGAGATCGAGAAGATCATCGGAGAGATCCGGAAGGATATCCGGGAACGTTCGGCGGAGATGAAACTGCCATTTCCGCTGACGGTCAGTGCGGGATGTGTCCACACAGATATGACGACTGGGTGCGATCTGGACGACTACGTGCGCGAGGCGGATGCCATCATGTACGAGGAGAAGACCGCGAAAAAAGCGAACCGCACCTAAGCAGGATGAAAAGGCTTCCAACCGGGCAGGGGAAAAAGAATAAGAAAGTCAGAAGGAGATACCGGCAGATGAAAATCGAGCGTGAACGGGTCAGAGAAACATTCCGGGAGTATACGGATGCTTATGATGCGACCGATGAGAAAATAAAACTGAAAATTGACCACACTTACCGGGTGGCGGAACTGTGCGAGCGGATCGCGAAGGCAGAGCAGATGGAGAAGACAGAGGTTGATCTGGCATGGCTTCTTGGAATGCTGCACGATGTGGGAAGATTTGAACAACTCCGGAGATACGGGACGTTCAGCGATGCGGATTCCATCGATCATGCAGCGCTCGGAGCAGACATTTTGTTTGGCGGAGTGCTCCGGGAAGGGAAGGTCTGATCCGCACGTATGTGGACGATGCGGCGGAGGATGAGGTGATTGAGACTGCCATAAGAGTGCACAGTGCCTACCGGATTCCAGAGGGGCTTGCGCCGCGCACGGAAAAGCTGTGCCATATCCTGCGGGACGCCGACAAGATCGATATTCTGCGGGTCAATGTGGATGTGCCGCTGGAGGAGATTTACAATACCACGACGGAGGAACTGCGCAACGCAGCCGTCACACCGGCAGTGATGGATAGCTTTTACGAACATCACGCGGCACTGCGCAGCATCAAGCGCACGCCGGTGGATCATGTGGTGGGGCATATCTCGCTGGTGTTTGAACTGGTATTTCCGGAGAGTGTGCGGATTGTAAAAGAGCAGGGTTATCTGGAAAAACTGCTGCATTTTGAGAGCCGCAACGCTGTGACAAACGCGCAGTTCGCAGAACTTCGGGCGGAGATGGAGCGCTATCTTAAGGGAAGGTAATGCCTGCTCCGCGGTTTGGAAAAATGAGCGCAGCCGCGCAGTCTGCGGCAAAGAGCAGCAGAAGCAGGGTGTTTAATCCGAGGCGCACTTTGGGGGAGAGACGTTTCCAGAGTCTGGTGAGCGGTGCCTCCAGCACACAGATCCAGAGCACGCCCGCGATGCCGAAACCGACCGCCGCGTACAGACAGATATAGCCATGAAAATGTAAAGGATAGCCGCTGTAATCCCAGTAGCGCAGATCCCAGAAGGTATCCAGAAACCATCCGATCAGGAGTTCCAGACCGGTGCCGATGCCGGCACTGAGGAAAAAAGACGCCGGCCGGGTGGATTTTTTTTTTTTTTTTTTTCGCCGGCAGCCCAGCAGCAGATAGAAAAGCACTGCGCCGATGCCGTAGACCGGAAGCCACGGCCCGTAGAGGAAGCCGCGGTTGGCAAAAGGTTTTGTCCCGATACAGAAAGATGGCAACCTCCCAGAGAAACCCGCCGATCGAGCCGAGAAAGAAGAAATAAATCTGCTGGGAGAGGAAAAACGATATAGGAGTCTGCTCCGGTGCGCAGAGTTTGGAAAAATCCGGAAGACGGTCATGTTTTTTTCATGGAGATAGTATAACCGGAACATTGAAAATTATTGAATTGTGAAATGGTGGAAAATATAGAAATGCGCCTTGTAAATTGCGGGAGCGTATCTTATAATAGTAGCAATTGAGCAAACCGCCCTTTTGCGGCGGAAAAACATCAGGAGGAAAAGAGTGTGGAAATGAACAACAATTTTTCACAGGAAAAAGTCATTGTCATTGACTTTGGTGGTCAGTACAATCAGCTGGTTGCCACGCCGCGTCCGCGAGTGCAATGTGTACTGTGAGATTTATTCTTACCGTACCGACATCGAACAGATCAAGGCAATGAATCCGAAGGGTATCATTTTTAACCGGCGGTCCGAACAGCTGCTACGAGCCGGATTCTCCGACGTACACGAAGGAACTGTTTGAACTTGGAATTCCGGTTTTGGGACTCTGCTACGGCGCACAGCTTATGATGCATGTGCTGGGCGGAAAGGTTGAGAAGGCACCGGTGCGTGAGTATGGCAAGACAGAGGTGTTTGTCGATACGACATCGCCACTTTTTGGCGATGTGTCTGAGAAGACGATCTGCTGGATGAGCCATTTTGATTATATTTCAAAAGTTGCTCCGGGATTTTCCATTGCGGCGCACACGGCAGACTGTCCGGTGGCGGCAGCGGAGAACCGCGAGAAGAAGCTTTTTGCAATCCAGTTCCATCCGGAAGTGCTTCACACCCAGGAGGGCACCAAGATGCTGCACAATTTCGTGCGAGGTGTCTGCGGTTGTGCCGGAACCTGGCGCATGGATCATTTTGTGGAGCACACGATCGAGGCGATCCGCGAGAAGGTCGGTGACGGCAAGGTGCTTCTTGCGCTGTCCGGCGGTGTGGATTCCTCAGTCGCAGCAGGACTTTTATCCAGAGCGATCGGCAAGCAGCTCACCTGCGTGTTCGTGGATCATGGTCTTCTGCGCAAGAATGAGGGCGATGAGGTGGAGAGCGTATTTGGCCCGGACGGTCAGTTCGACCTGAATTTTATCCGCGTCAACGCACAGGAGCGCTACTATGCGAAGCTGGCAGGAGTGACAGAGCCGGAGAGGAAGCGCAAGATCATCGGTGAGGAGTTTATCCGGGTCTTTGAGGAAGAAGCGAAGAAGATCGGTAAGGTGGATTTCCTGGCGCAGGGCACCATTTACCCGGACGTCGTGGAGAGTGGACTTGGCGGGGAATCCGCAGTCATCAAGTCGCACCACAATGTCGGAGGTCTGCCGGACTATGTTGATTTCAAGGAGATCATCGAGCCGCTGCGCAACCTGTTCAAGGACGAGGTGCGCAAGGCAGGTCTTGAGCTTGGCATTCCGGAGAATCTGGTATTCCGCCAGCCGTTCCCGGGACCGGGACTCGGCATCCGCATCATCGGCGAGGTGACAGCAGAGAAAGTCCGCATTGTACAGGACGCTGATGCCATCTACCGCGAGGAGATTGCGAAAGCCGGACTGGACCGTTCGATCGGTCAGTATTTTGCGGCGCTCACCAATATGAGAAGCGTCGGCGTCATGGGAGACGAGAGAAACCTATGATTATGCAGTTGCACTGCGCGCCGTGAATACGGTGGATTTCATGACCGCGGAGGCGACGGAGATCCCGTTCGAGGTGCTGCAGACGGTGATGAGCCGGATTATCAATGAGGTGCGCGGGGTGAATAGAGTATTCTATGATCTGACGAGTAAGCCACCGGGAACGATCGAGTTTGAATAAGCAAAAATGCTTAGTAAATCCGGCGTTTATGCGGGTTTGCAGCATTTTTAAAAGTCTTTTGATAACAAATTGATAACAGTTGCATGAGCGCCATTATTCTTGTAATCCAGTGGTTTTAGGGTTAGAGAATGATTGACAGGTGGTTGTGCAACAAATAAGTCCATATTATTTAGAAAGCCCTTAGCTGTGGGTAAAAACTCATAGCTAAGGGCTTTTTTGTCGTCTTTATTTATCTGGTTTGAGCTGGTCTTGGAACATTACGACCAGCGCATCGCTAAGTGCCTGCGATGGTACTTTCACCCAGATTTGCGTGGTATCAAATTCCGGGTAATGGTAACGCCACTCATCGTATTTGTCTTTACTGATTTCCTCGGAAGATAGCTTGTCAGCCTGCTCTTTCCAGGCGTACAGCAATTTCCGGAGTTCGTGAGCGTCTTTGCCTTTGGAAGTATCGACTTTCAGACAGATTTCTCCGTCTTCTTCACTGACAGTCAGACCGTACAAATCTTCAAGGGTAAATAAAGTGTGCATCAGTCCGATATAGCTGTCAATATCAGGCACATCGAGGGCATGAGGAGAAACATCAAGAGCCTGTGCCAGTGCAGCAGTAAGTTCTGCCTTCGGTTTTCTTGTTCCAGTTTCGTATTGTGCTAAACGTACATCGGCACTTCGCTCAGGAAAGCCGACAATCGTACCAAGATATTTCTGTGTCATCCCACGCAGAATGCGAAAAATGTATTCTTTCTCCAATCGCCATAACGTGTCCACTCCTTGTATGTATTTTACAATGAGTATAGCAGATATGTTTAAACGAAGTCAAGATAATACAAAGCAAAAAAGTTTAATGTTTTCCGAAAAGCCACTTGACACAAGCAAATATGCTTAGCATAATAAGTTCAAATTAAGCAAATAAGTTTAATAAAAACAAAATGACCGTCCGAACAGTATAAACCGCCAAGAACTTGCCAGAAAGCAAGCAAGCGCCTGATCTACTACAGTATATCGGGACAGCACAGTGTCGAACAGGGAATACCTGCTGGAACTTCATTCGGATAGAACGGCAATCAAAACGAAAGAAAGGGTTGATTATATGAAAAACAGATTTATTTGTGCCGAAGAAGTGGCACAGGAACTAAGCGTATCAAAGCCGTATGCTTACAAGCTAATCCGTCAGTTGAATGAGGAATTGAAAGCAAAAGGCTTTATTACGATTTCAGGACGGGTAAACCGTCAATATTTCTATGAAAGGCTCTACGGAGCAGGAAAGGGGGACGAATAATGCCGGTATTCAAAAACGAGGGCAATGGAACATGGTATGTGATGGCAAGGTATGTGAACTGGAAAGGGGAACGCAAGCAGAAATGCAAGCGTGGCTTTGCTACCAAGAAAGAAGCACAGGAATGGGAAAGAATGTTCAAATTGCAGACTTCCTCGGATATTGATATGAGTTTTGAAGCTTTTACCGAACTGTATATCCGGGATATGAAAAGCCGTCTGAAGGAGAACACATGGCTGACAAAAGAGCATATCATACGCACAAGATACTTCCTTATTTCGAGAAACTGAAAATCAGCGAGATTTCTACAAAGGAGATTATTACTTGGCAGAATGAAATGCTTGCCTATCGTGATGAGAAGAAAAAGCCTTACTCACAGACGTATCTGAAAACGCTGCACAATCAGTTATCTGCTATCTTTAACCACGCTGTCCGATACTATGAACTGCGTTCCAATCCAGCGGCAAAGGTGGGAAATATGGGACGTGAGGAACACAAGGAAATGCTGTTCTGGACGAAGGAAGAATACAAGAAATTCTCTTCGAAATGATGGACAAGCCTGTTTCCTTTTATGCGTTTGAAATGCTCTACTGGTGCGGCATCCGGGAGGGAGAACTGCTGGCACTGACCGCCGCTGACTTCGATTTTGAGAAAGAAACGGTCAGAATCAACAAGTCCTATCAACGATTACACGGAGAAGATGTGATTACCACACCGAAAACAAAGAAAAGTAACCGCATTATCAAAATGCCGAAGTTCCTCTGTGAAGAAATGCAGGAGTATTTGCAGATGCTTTACGGACTGAAGAAGAAAGAACGTATCTTCACAGTCACGAAAAGTATCTTCATCACGAGATGGACAGAGGGGCGAAAAGCCACAGGCGTGAAGCGTATCCGCATTCACGATCTACGTCACAGCCACATTTCACTGTTGATCGATATGGGCTTTTCTGCGGTGGCGATTGCTGACCGAGTAGGTCACGAGAGTATTGACATCACTTACCAGTACGCACATCTGTTCCCGTCAAAGCAAACGGAAATGGCAGATAGATTAGATGATTTAGGGAAAGGAGAGATTGAAAATGTCAGCTAAGAACAGAGATAACAAAAATCGTTGGAGGAATATTACAGTAGGGTTTCGAGTATCGCCCGAAGAAAACGAACTCATTAACAAGGCAGTCGCCTTTATCTGGACTGCCGAAGCAGGAATACTGTTACCGCCGCTGTCTGAATCAGGATGTGGTGGTACAGGGCAATCCGAGAATGTATAAGGCACTCAAACTGGAACTTGCCGCTGTGCTTACAGAGTTAAAAGCGGATTGAAGCAGGAAAAGGTGTGGATGATGAACTGCTGAGTGTAATAGAACTGATTTCCGTTATTATGGGCGGTCTGAAAGGAGAGGACAAGATGGAAAATAAAAAAAAAAGACTGCCCCGGATGTATCTGTTGGCGCAGATACGGAGCAGCCAATTCGTAAAAACACTACAAAGTAGTATATCCGAGAATGGTGGAAATATCAAGAGTTTTGAGGAATTGCAGAGAGAAATGCAGTTGCGATCAGACCCGTCCTATCTCCAGACAATCTCCATGAATGAACTGTTTGACACACAGTATCGGAGTAAGCAGCCGTTGATTGACGGTCTGCTCTACCCCGGCACTTATATCTTTGCAGGTTCGCCCAAACTGGGGAAGAGCTTTCTGATGGCACAGCTTGCCTACCATGTCAGCACAGGTACACCGCTTTGGAATTATACCACCCGAAAAGGAACGGTGCTGTATCTGGCACTGGAGGACGATTACCGCCGCTTGCAGGAGCGTCTGTACCGGATGTTCGGGACAGAAAGTACCGATAATCTTTACTTCTCTGTTTCTGCCAGTCAGCTTGGAAATGGACTGGATGAACAGCTTTGCAAGATTTGTGGCAGAGCATAGGGACACGAAGCTGATTATCATTGATACGCTTCAGAAAGTGCGTGAGGTTGGCGGCGATAATTACAGTTATGCAAATGATTATCAGATTATGGCAAGACTGAAAAGTTTTGCGGATGCTCACGGACTTTGTCTTTGCTCGTACACCACACAAGAGAAAGCAGAATGCGGATGATAAGTTTGACATGATTTCCGGGACAAGCGGACTGCTTGGGGCGGCAGACGGAGCGTTTCTCCTTCAGAAAGAAAAACGGACAGGCAATGCCGCAACACTGGAAGTATCGGGCAGAGATCAGCAAGACCAGAAGTTGTATCTGATCCGCAATACAGAAACCTTGTTGTGGGATTTGCAAAAGGCAGAAACGGAATTGTGGAAAGAACCGCCAGAGCCGTTACTGGATGAGATTGCAGAGCTTGTTATGAAGGACAATCCTTATTGGGAAGGTTCGCCAACAGCACTTGTCGCTTTGATAAATATGGACATTCAACCGCACGTTATTACAAGAAAGCTGAACGTTCTTGCAGGACGGTTGTATACAGAACATGGGATTCTATTTCGGAGTGAGCGTGTCCATGAGGGACGGAAACTAAGATTCTGGAAAGACAATACAGAGAATGCGTGACAGTACGTGACGGTTGTGACGGTATTTTTTTGACAGCAGGGGCGGTATCAAAATAACCGTCACGACTGTCACATACCGTCACGGAAAGGATGGATAAGATGGGAAATGTGCAAATATCACAGGAATTATTTATGCAGTTGCTCCGCTTTCACTTAGTTGAAGATGAGAGCTGCGAAAAAGAAATTAAGCAGGGGTTAGAGAAGAAATGGACAGGATGGTCATGCGTGACCTGTATGGAAAATTCAAGACTGCTCCGACAGAGGAAGAACGGGAACGGGCGAGAAAAGAGTATCTGGACAGACGAGGAGTGCCGGAGAGTTTTCGATGGTAATTCTTCCTTGGTGATAAGAACAGGAGCGTGGCACGCCCCTGTGGACATAGACACGGAGAAATCTGGAAAGGAGAACCATGCAATGAGAGAAGGAAGATTAGGTTATAACTGTGAAAATGGAAGATATGGATTGCTGTCAATGGACTTATGGATTGATACAGGATTTCACTGCGGAGAGTGTATGGAAGTTCTGGTTGATAACCAGTGGGTAAGGACCCGGATGGAGATGAATCCTGCAAGGGAATGGTATCTGGTGGGAACACCATATTGTGGCGATCTGGAGTATGTAATCGGGCAAGAATACCGAAATAAATCAGATAGAAAAGTAAAGAATCGGTTTGCTGTCAGGGATAAAAAATAAGCCCGGATACGGGCAAATAAAAAGGGCGGATACGCCCAAAATAAAAAGTCCGAAAGCCGGAACAGACAGAGGAAGAACCTTATAAAGCCCTCGGCGCTTGAGAGCGAAATACACCCATCGCACAAACAGAGATTATACTCAGGGTATTTCGCCCTGCCGGGAGCTGTACCGCCAACGGCGGAGTTCGTAAACAGGTGCCTATGCACCTACTCACAATAAAGCCGGCGGGAGCCGGAAAGGAGGATGCTTATAGGCAGACATTCATTTATCAGACAAAGCAAGCTGTCTGATGTGGCAGGAAGGATTGATTATATCTCTAATCCGAAACGACAGGAGTATCTCTATGAGACCTATCAGACAGAAGGAGTAACACCGGAGTTTTGGAAAAATCTTGCAAGAGAAAATCAGTTGGAATTTTTAAGGCGAGTGGTTCGGCAGGGAAATGTATCGAAGGGCGGGAGTTTATCATTGCACTTCCTGAAAGTTTTGTTGAGTACAGGGCAGGTGATGTGGTAAGACTTTTTACGGAGAGTTTTCCATAAAAGAGTATGGTATGGAGTGTAGTGCAGCACTTCATCATAACAAGAAAATGACGAATTACCATATTCATCTCGTATTCAGCGAACGGAAAATGTTAGAACATCCCGAAGTGAAAATTGCTACCAGAAATATGTTTTATGATGAGCAGGGCAAGCACAGACGCACGAAGAAAGAGATTTTAGATGAGCAGGGAAATCTTCGGGCAGGATGCAGCATTATTCCCAAAGGAGAAGTTTATGAAAGCCATATTTTTACAAAGAAAAGATGAGTGGTTTAAGAGCGAATGCGTTTACCAGAGAAGTGAAGGAACTGTTTACGGATACAATTAACTGCTATGTAAAAGAAGAATCCGAAAAACTTTCTGTATTCCAGCAGGGAGGTGTTTATCTAGCAACAAAGGAAAATCGGAAGAACAATCCGAAGGCAGCAGGAGATACGGGCAGACAATGCGGCAAGGCAGGAATGGAATCGGACGGTAGATGTAGCATTGGTTGAGGGTGTTCCCGAAGAAGATATTTTGACAATTAAGCGTGAGAAAATCACAGACAAAACATTGCAATCTATACGGACACATGGTTGGTTGCCAGATATGTTTCAGCAGATTATCCGTGGTGCAAAAGACTTCTTACAGGAAATAATTTTCAAGTTTAAGCTGCCGCCGAAGACCAGTACCGAAGATTGATTTACAGGAATGGAATGATATGCGGAAGCTGATGGAGAAACTTCAGAAGCAGTCACAGGCAATGAAATCCACACAGCAGGAGATTTCCTCATTGAAGAAACAGCTTTCCGAGACAACTGGATTTTTTTTAAAGGGAAAGCACGGAAATCTTTAGAGGGCAAAATTGAACAGTCAGAGAAACAGGAAAAAACGTATCCCGCACACGGATATGGAGCAGACTGTAAAACAGGCAGGATATCCAGATGTTCAGTCCTTTGCAAAAGACATATCAGAAATCGGGAAAAAACTGATTAGGGAATACAATGAGGAGCTGCGAGCATGGAAAAATCAGACGGAGCAGAAGAAAGGAAAGCTAGAACCGTCGAAAAAGGCAAGTGTACGGGAAAAATTGCACCGCTATCAGCAGGAAAGCAGGCAACAGCCAAAACAGACAGCAAAGAAAAATCAATGGACAGAGGACGATGAGAAAAGGTGGAACAGTGAAGAAAACAAATTTTTGAAGAAATGGGCGGCACTTATGTAAGATGTGGGGGATTACTTTATCCCCTGTCTTACCTTGCTGGAGGAAGAAGAACCGAGATTTATAGGAGTATGGGGACAAAGACATTTACGCAGTATCTGAAAGAATATCGCAGGAGTGTATATCTGGATCTGATGATGAGCGGCAGACTGAACAGATTATCTGGCAGATATAGAAGGAAGAGGCACAGGAACGCTTTGAAAGGCTTGTAGAACAGATGAAACAGGCACATGGCATCACGGAACAGTTAAAGGCAGACAATGCGTGGGAGTGGGTAGGCAGGATGAATAATATACAGGCGTGTGCGAGGGAGATTGTAGATAAAGAAATCATTTATCAATAAGGAATAAGAGTGGCGGAAAGCAAGTCTAAAATGGCTTGCTTTTTTGCTTTACAATGTAGGCGGCTGATGTATATAATTATAAATCATAAATTCATGAATTTAATATCAGAAGGTAAAAGCAGGCGTATATTGCGACTGTTTTTACCTTCTTAATAAAATCTGTATTAAGCATATTTATAATGCAGGGGGACAAAGACTATTAAAGTTACTATTTCAAGTCCTGCTTTCTAAAAATACGAATCCCAATCTTGTAAAACAGAAGAATTTCCAGAATATTGAACAGGCAAAATTCTATGTGGTAAGGAAAGTCTTTGAAAATAAGAGAAGTTTCTTCCCTTTGTGCCGAATTCTGATTCAAATAGCAGATAACTGTGAAATTCAGCCTGCGCAAACGGTGATACTAAAACATGAATGTTATTTGCTGTACGGGCAAAACTATCTATTCGTAGAGGGTTTTCCACAATTTCATGAGTGATAGGATCAGTCCAAGTGCTTGATTGATTTAAGCTGGAAACTGACTTTCCACCTAATGTCAACAATGCTAAGGTTAGAATAACTGCAATTCCAAGACTGATAAGTTGCTTATGTGAAATCATTACAATCATAGTGTACAAAGCAGATACTGTGATGATGCACACAAAAAGCAATCGCAGCATGAAATGCAAATTCAGTTACATTGACTTTATCACTAAATTCTAATCCAGCAATATTTGAGCTTGTGAAAACAGATAATATATCAGCAACAAAGAGAACTGTAGCACATATGCTACTGACGATTAGTTCGACAATATAAATCTCTTTTCGTGTATATCCTGCGGATATCTTGTTGTTGATTTGTTCTGTTTTCAAAGTCACTCCCTAAGTATAACGGAATCAACACTGCCAAAATGATACATATCAGGTCAGAATTTTCCAATAAAAAATGTTGTTGTAAAGATTTTGAAACCATATCCATTTAATAAGATTCCATAAACATTGATGGCAATTACTGCGATTACTCCAAGCCATAGAATTGGAGATTTTGCAGCACGCTTTAGTTCCATAGATAAAAGTTTATTCATAGTTTAAGTCTCCTTTCTGCTTTTCTATAAAAAATTTTTTGAAGTAAAAAGTTTCTAAATCGGTATCGGCTATTTCTGATGAAGAGAATTCTTGAATTAAAACACCATTTTTGAGGAAACCATAGTGGTTTGCCACTTTTTGAAGTTCGCTTAAGATATGACTTGAAATCATAATGGTAACACCATACTCTTCATTTAACTTTGCGATGATAGCTCTGACATCTTTTATGCCTTCAGGATCAAGTCCGTTAAGAGGCTCGTCTAAAATGAGGAATTGCGGATTTCCTACAAGTGCCATTGCTAAAGCCAGACGCTGACGCATACCTAATGAATAATTCATTACCAGTTTTCGAGTATCTTTCAGATGTACCAGTTCTAATAGTTCAGCAATCTTCGACTTTACTTCCTTTGATGGACATCTACAAATTTTAAGCTGATACTTCAAATTTCCTTTTGCACTTAAGGTAGGATATAATGCAGGTGTTTCAATAATGGCACCGATTTTAATATTTTCAGATTTAACAACTGTTCCTGAGGATGGACTTTGCAAATTAGAAAGTATTCTCATTAAAGTTGTCTTGCCTGCACCATTATTTCCAATCAATCCATAGATAGCACCTCGAGGAATATGAAGGGAAACATTATCTAAAGCGATTGTTTCTTTGTAATGTTTACAAAGGTTTTGGGTTCTAATAATATCATTCATAAAATTCATCCTTTCTAAATCTGTACGGCAATTGCTGTTGTTAATGAAAGTATAGGTTGTTGGAAGAAAAAAAATAAAGCAAATAGCCTTTTACAGTTGGATTTTAGAAGGATAAGGTTACTTTACATGCATGTAAAACGATAATATCTTGTGTAAAAATACACGATTATGGCATACTTGAGACAGCGCATTATTATACAATGGAAAGGTGAGCTGAAATGACAGTTGCAGAGATGATAAAAAAACTCGGACTGAAGCAAACATGACTCAAGGAGAATATGGAGCAAAATTTGGTGTTTCAAGACAGACAGTTTCCAGTTGGGAAAATGGAAGAAGTCTGCCAGATCTTCAAATGTTGATTGATATCTGTAACACCTATCATGTTTCTTTGGATAAGCTATTAAACGAGGATAAAGAGTTTGTTGAGAAAATAGATTTTTACAATAAATATAAAAAGGCAATTCGATTAGTGGGCATGTGTCTGTTGGCTGGTTTGCTTATATTTGCAATTGTATTTATTAACTGGAAAATTACAGAAAGAAATATGAATCAAGCATTTGAAATGAATGCAGAGAAATTAGGATTCGTAAAAAGGAGAACTTTACGAATTAGAAAAAAGACAATGTTCGGTATCGACTGCCAAACCAAAAACTCCCGTTCTTAAAGAAGGACTTTCATGTAAAAAAAACAGTTATGCCGATTTTATGATTGAAGATATAGAGATTAGTATTTCTATTTATGATGGAGAGGATTTTGCTATTGAATTTAATCATTTTAGAAGTATAAAAGGTTGCTTTGATAAAGATAGCAATATCGAGATCATGGAAAATACTTTGAACGAGAAAGAGAACATTTTTTATACCGAAAATAATGAGATGATAGAGGATGTGTTAAAGCAGTTATTGGAAATTCATAAAAATGTATATCGGTGTTAGTAAGATGGCGAATATAAATAAGGAATAGTAGTTGTATTTAATTTGTCTGAAGTGGTTACTGTTTTTAATTATATACTGTTGCTTTTCTAAGCAAAACCGTTTATAATCTGAATCGGAACATATTGTTATTATCCACAGTTACGGAGCGAGTGTTATCAACACCGATAACAAACTGATAACATTAGCCCATATAGGCAGGATAATATGGATAAATCAAATAATTGAAAGAAAAGCGAACACGGCAACCAATAATCTCTAAACAAAATTGATTAGTAATTGTCGAGTTTGAGTGAGATGTTAGCCTTGAAAAAGCCAGTATTTATGCAGTTTCCAAACAAATTTAGTTAAGCTTTGGCAACGATTTGGCAACATTTTCTTCTCATTCAATGAATAAAAATACTTTATAGATATTAGAAACCTTACTGATTTTCAGAATGAAAACTGAATATCGGTAAGGTTTTTTTTGATGTCTATTTTTTCCTTTTTTTGCCTTTTTTCTTTTTTGCATTTTCTTCGTAAACGATGTAAATGCCCAATAGCACGTACCTTGTGATGTATCTCAGTTTCTGAGATAATAGACCCAACATCGAAAAAGTCTAAATCGTTTAGTCCGAAAAGTTGACTTTACTTTTTTAGACTAAATAAAAAATGGAGGTTAGTCTATGGCATCAAAAGAAAGTCAGGTTGCGGCACAGGTTCGGCTGAACCAATGGGCACAGGAGATTCAGGATTGTCAGAATCGTCCCAAGGATATGACAGTTGACGAATGGTGTAAGCAGCATAACATTAAAAAAGCGAATTATTATTGGCGGTTAAGGTGGATGTGAACAGGCTGTATTATGCGATTGGGAAGGCGAAGATGGGAGACGCGACATAATCGAATTATGTCTGGCATAAATAGGTATCTAGTTACGATGAATAATTAATGCGGTATAATTATATTGCTGTTGCTAGCATATAAAGTGTAGTTTTTGGTGATTGTAGATTATTGCAAAATATTGTGACCGTTATAAATGTCAACTTCATGAGCCTAAAAAACATATGATATAGTACTAATGAAAATAAAATCTATAAATCATAAATACTGGGCACTGATGGACAAAGATGCAGTAAAATATTTTAGTGGGTAATAGAAAGAGTATTTTAGCAATACTTTGATTTTTGTTCAGAAATACGATATTTATTTAATAAATGTATTAAGTGTTTTTTGTCTTTTGAAAGAATGATTAATTTTAATAATTCAAAATTGGTCATAGGACACTCCGTTTCTTTTTATAAAACTACTATATATTATATGCAAATAATAATAAAATATGACGGAGAGATAAAGTTGAATTCATTAAATATATTACATATTTCGGATGCACATATACAATTGGATGCTAAAGAAGAAGTTTCTGAGATTGTGGTGAAAATGATAAATGATGCTTTGAAAGTACAAAAAGAACAAGATATAAAAAAATAGATTTAGTTTGTTTTACAGGAGATTTGATTCAACGTGGAGACAAGGCTTTAGATGACGAGAAACAGCTGGAAATTGCAGAAGAAATTCTTGTAAATCCATTATTGAATAGTTTGGGATTGGAAAATAATAAATTTATAATTATACCTGGAAATCATGAAGTTGATGTAAAAGAAAATAGTCAAAGCAACTGAGAAGGGGCTTTTTGGTAGATTCACTAGAAGAAATTAATGATAATGTTTCGGATATGAATGAATCGTATTTGGCACGATTAGATTACTTCTACCAATGGATTGATAATTATTACGATGACATTATAAGAGAAAAAATTGGGTATGCGTTTTTACGAGAAATAAATGGTAAAAAGATTGGTATTGCATGTATTGATTCCGCATGGCGTTCTTCTGGAAAGGGCGGTTGTGAAAAAGGAATAATGTATGTCGGACAAAAGCAGATAAATGATTTATATAAGCACATTAAGGATGCGGATATAAAAAATCTGTTTAATGCATCATCCAACAGATTGGCTATCAGATTATGAATCAACAATAATTGAAAGAGAATTAACTAAGTTTGACATCGTTCTTCGTGGTCACGTTCATGAAAATGACCATAAAGAGGTATGTAGACAAAGTATGAAGACAATATATAGCACAGCAGGGAAGATATATCCATTGGACTATGCTTTTGGAAGGGCAGTTGATGGGTATAACGGATATTCTATTTTAAATATAGATTTTAATAATAGCCTTTGTAACATCTTCTTAAGAACATATTATGCCAAAGATAGAAACGACTTTGACAGTGCAATTAATCTTGTTGAAAATGGACAAGTATCATATCCACTAAATGGCAATATAGCTGAAAAACAAATGGAATTTAATATTGTAAATGGAATACATAACTATTTTACTAATATGTCAGAGACATTATCCCTGATTAAGGAAATTGATACTTATTCACCACTAGATATAGAAGAAGTTTTTGTAGAACCAATTTTGTCAGAGGAATCAGAATATGTTTCAGAAAGTTCTGGAAAAGTCGAGACTATTTGCTTAGATGAATTGTTAGATGATACAGATAATGTAATTCTTTTCGGGAAAAAAAGAAAGTGGAAAAACCACCATATTGCAACAAATAGGTTTAAAATATATAGATAAGTAATAATGAGTTGGAAATTATACCTGTACATATTGATATGCGTAACTTACCTAAGAAATCAGATAAATTGACAAATGCAGCAGTATATTTTGTTATGAAAAATATGTTTGATGATGCAACAATTAGAAAAAGAAAAGGTAAAGGAACTTATTGATAATGGCAAGATTGTTTTTTTTAATAGATAATATAGATATTTCCAATGCTAATCATACTGTTTTGTTGTCAAAGTTTATAGAAGAAAATAGTGGAAACAGATATATTTTTAACAACGAAGGAAGAGTTTTTTCAGTCTATTGACGTTAAAAAAACTTCCTGAATACACAAAAATTTTAAAAACTATATATAAATTCATTTGGAAAGGCTCAAATTCGAGAACTTGTTACAAAATGGGCTGGAAAGAAGAGATGATGTAGAGGATGTTTCTGAAGTTGTTGAAAAAAAATAAATGGTTACTGTGAATCAATAAATTTTGCTAAGACACCATTCAATGTTTCCATTTTTATGGTGGTATTATGGGATTCTGACAAAAATTTTGTTCCTCAAAATGAAGGAATTGTAATGGAAAATTACTTAGAGGTTTTACTAGAGAAGTTATCCCCAAAGGAAGCTGAGAGAAGTACATATTCGTTTAAAATCAAACAGCATTTTTTAAGCAATCTTGCATATAAAATGTTTGAGAAAAATGAGTATTATTTCTCTAGGGAGGAATTCAATGATTTTGTTTATCAGTATCATAAGACAAAAGGATATAAGGAATCGGAGTCGAGGTTTTCTACATTATTTTTTGAAAAAGGAATATTAAGCATTTCAGATGATAATATTGTCTTTAGTCATACAAGCATTTTAGAGTTTTATCTTGCTGAATATGCGAGAAATAATGAAGAATTTTTAAATTTCATGATTCAGAAAGGTAATAGAATACATTTTAAGAATGAGATATGTTTCTATTCAGGTCTTGTACCAGATTGCAAAAAAAACTTCTAGATGGTATGGCTGATACTATTATTATAGAAGCAATAATGAAAAAATATTGGTATTGTTGATACACTTAATAATATTGAGATTATTACTGATTTTAAAATTGAAAAGGACGAATTAATAAAGACATTAGAGGAAAATAGACCTACACAGAAAGAAATAGATGATATGAGTAATAACTCACAGAAAGAGATAACTCCAGATGAGTTTAGTAAAAAGAAAAGTCCTGTCCTTTTAGAAAATAAACAAAATTTGCAAGATTCAGAAAGCATAAAGGAGAAAGTTGCACAGGAAGAGGCAGAAGACTTTTTATTTGTTAGTTTCTATTTATGGAAGTATATTAAAAAAAATGCTGAGTTATTGGATAATTCTTATAAAAGTACAACATTTAGAGAATTATATGTATGCCATGAATATTTTGCTTGGTGAAATTTTTTGCTTTATCAGAAAATATAAAAAAAAGAAATATCTTTTGAAGATTATATAGAAGAAAATCAAGAAGAAGGAGAAAACTTAACGCAGGAAGATTTTGAAAAGTCAAAGGAATTATTTTTAGAAATGATAAAAGTATCATTTCCAATAGCACTTCAACATGTAATACTAGAAAATGTCGGCACTCCAAAACTTGAGGTTGCAATAGATGAATTAATGGAACAAAAAGAAGTATAAACCATTTGAAAAGTTTATGCTTGAGTTCCTTAAATGCGATTTAAATGTAGGAAATGTTATACCAGAGCTGCATAGATACATTCAAAAGGAAACTTCTGAAGGAATTATAAAATTAATTATTATGAAACTTTTGTTCTATTATAGAATGAGGTTTTTTGGAACTAACAAACAAATATACAATGGAATTTTTGGATTTGATTATTGAAGCTCAAATTAAATTAAATATGAACAAAGATTTAACGAAAGTACTTAAAGGAAATAAGTCACTAGTTAGAAAAGAGCTGGCAAAACAGATAGAGAATAACCCAAACATTAATTTATAGTTAAAATATATAAAAATGGTTGAAAGGCTACATTA
>VOFJ01001765.1_pt1 | contig 31509 bp, 48 predicted proteins | sample 5384081 | NCBI WGS metagenome assembly VOFJ01 (sample SAMN12384729, study PRJNA508395) | human gut metagenome | isolation source: healthy gut I | host: Homo sapiens | reverse complement strand
TGATATTATTAACCGATAACAGTCCTGTCATTTTTTTGAATTCCACGGCTTTCGCATGAGCACAGGATATGTGGCCGGTGTCTCAAGCACATTGTGTATGGCATCATCTAAAATAATATCAAACTGCACGAGATTTTTTGCATTGCCAAGTATGATATTTTCTGTCGGGAAATCAGGAAATGCCTCCATTATCTGGCTCGCCCTCACTCCCATGAAGCCCGGTGCCACCGCCGTGATAAAATATACCTCTCCGATATCCATGAGCTTTCTTATCATCCGCTTTGTCTCTTCTGTAGGCTTCTGCCTCTCGTAAAGTGTATTATCCCGGTAAAATTCCTTTATGACAGAGGCTCTGCCGGTATTCTCCCAGGAATCTATATCATCCAGCGCAAGCGGTGGGGTGATATTATATTTTTGTTTGCCATATCTATGGCTATGCTGTTGAATGGGGCTGTCACATCATCCCAGTCAAGTCCTATTTTAGGTCTTATCATGCTTATCCCTTTCTGTTTCGTAACTATTTATAACAAAAAAAGACCTGCAACAACTGCAAGTCTTAACAAGTAGCGAGGGAGAGACTCGAACTCTCAACCTCCCGGGTATGAACCGGACGCTCTAGCCAGTTGAGCCACCTCGCCATATTTGATTGATACCTTTAAAAGGATGGGACCTACAGGGGCTCGAACCTGTGACCCTCTGCTTGTAAGGCAGATGCTCTCCCAGCTGAGCTAAGATCCCGTGTCACTTCTGCTGAAGTAAAGTAGCGAGGGAGAGACTCGAACTCTCAACCTCCCGGGTATGAACCGGACGCTCTAGCCAGTTGAGCCACCTCGCCATATTGATTGATATCCTTTAAAAGGATGGGACCTACAGGGCTCGAACCTGTGACCCTCTGCTTGTAAGGCAGATGCTCTCCCAGCTGAGCTAAGATCCCATGTCGTCAACCGACTTGATTATTATATACAGTCGGCACCTTATTGTCAACAACTTTTTTCATTTTATTTAAAAAAAATTTTAACTATTCAGAAGTCTCCTCCACAAGCTTCACGCACTCTGCCGCATCCTTTGAATATCCGTCAGCTCCTATCTCGTCTGCAAAGCTCTGTGTAATGCAGGCTCCACCGATTACCACCTTACTCTTACAGCCCTTTTTCCTTACAGATTTCCACTACATCCTTCATGCGCATCATGGTGGTAGTCATAAGAGCTGACAGTCCGATAACTGCCGCATTCGTCTCAATCGCCTTGTTGACAATATCCTCACAAGGCACATCCTTTCCCATATCAATCACGTTGTAGCCATAGTTTTTTAAGCATAAGCACGACAAGATTCTTTCCTATATCATGTATATCGCCCTCTACCGTTGCAATGACAAGAGTCGGCATATCATCACCTGAATCCTTCTTTTCAAGCAGTGGCTCGAGATGTTCTATAGCAAGCTTCATGGTATTTGCGCTGCCAATAAGCTGTGGCAGGAAATATTTCTTCTGGTTGAAAAAGCTCTCCCACCTCATTAATAGCCGGAATCAGGCCTGTTATTAATAATCTCGTCAGGCTTTGCACCATCAGAAAGCATTTTCTTTACTTCATCAATTATGCTGCCCTTGTTTCCCTTTAAGACAGCCTGAAATACCGCATCCTTACCGCCCGCTGCGCATGTACCGTTTGAAGCAGACGCATCATTATCCGACTTTTTCACAACAACAGTCTCATATTGGGCCTTTTCCTCCGCAAGCCTGCTCATGCGCTCGATGTATGCTATATCGCTGTCAGGTCTGTCGAGCAGCATATCCGATGCAAATGCAGCATTCATCAAAAGCTCCTGTGATGGATTGGCAATGGCCATGGTGAGTCCCTTGCATATGGCCATTGTAAGAAACGCTGTGTTCACGTACATACGCTCAGGCAGTCCGAATGATATATTTGAAAGTCCGCATATTGTAGGAAGCTTTTTCTCATCCTTGCAGTACGCAATGGTCTCATAGCACTCGATTGCGGCCTTTGGATTTGCACCTATTGTCGCAACAAGTCCATCCCACTACTATATCCTCATGTGCCATTCAAGCGAAAGTGCCTTGTCATAAATAGTATTTATAATATTCTTTTTCTCCTCGACATCCTTTGGCAATCCTGCATCCGAAAGTGGTAAAAGTATGAACATTGCTCCATATTTAGCCGCAAGAGGCAGAAGCTTTTCCATCTTCTCAGTCTCAAGGGAAATAGAATTAATTAGAGCTCTTCCCGGATAAATCTTAAGAGCCTCCTCTATTACCTCCACATAACTTGAATCAATACAAAGAGGGCAGTCCACGGTAGATGAAACCTCATATATAACCGATTTCATCATCTCCTTCTCATCGATACCATTCATGCCCATATTGATATCAAGTATTCCCGCACCATTTGTTTCCTGCTCCATAGCCATCTGGCGCACCAGGTCAAGCTTTCCCTCACGAAGCTGTGCCTGCAGCTTTTTCTTACCTGTAGGATTGATTCTCTCTCCGACGACAGTAAAGTTGCCATCTAAGTCAATCTCTACATTCTTTCGTTCAGACGCAAGCACTCTTCTATGATGCTCAAGCGGCTTATGAACAGGCATTGACTTTACGGCCTCTGTCAGTGCACGTATATGCTCCGGCGTGGTGCCACAGCAGCCTCCTACAATGGATGCACCTGCCTTCACAAGCCCTCTCATCGCATCGGCAAACATATCCGGAGTCATCTTGTATACAGTTTTACCATCCTCAAGCTCCGGAAGCCCTGCATTTGGCTTGGCAATAAGAGGCACTGTAGAGTACTCTGCCATTTTTTCAACCAGCGCTATCATCTCAGCTGGTCCCGTCGAGCAGTTCACACCGATAGCATCCACTCCAAGTGACTGCAGCACAACAACTGCTGTCTCAGGCGGTGTACCAAAAAGAGTCCTGCCATCCTCGTTGTAGGTGAGTGTCACCATAATAGGCAGGTCGCTTACCTCTTTTATAGCAAGTACTGCCGCTCTGCACTCCTGAAGACTCATCATTGTCTCAACCACAAAAACATCTGCGCCCGCCGCATCAAGGATCCTCGCCTGCTCCTTGTACACCTCCAAAAGCTCCTCGAACATCAGATCCCCGAGTGGAAAAAGCTGTCTGCCTGTCATCGTCATATCTGCTGCTACAAGTGCCCTATCCCCGACAGCCTGCTTTGACAGGCCAACAAGCGTGGTGTTTATCTCGTTAATTTTCTCCTGTAAACCATATTCTAAAAGCTTAATCCTGTTTCCTGTAAATGTAGGTGCATAAACAATATTCGTGCCGTTATCGACATAAGCCTTCTGCAAATCAAGAATCACCTGCGGATGCTCCATCACCCATTCCTCCGGACACACACCTACAGGCATGCCCGCTGCCATCAGGTTTGTACCGGTCGCTCCATCCAGGATAACTATGTTTTCTCTAATATATTTTCTGAATTCTTCTCTTGTCATTTCGTTTCCTTTTCTGTTTCAGCTGTTATTCACTCCACAGTGTAAAGTATTTCAAAGCAAAAGCTATGTGCTCTTCATCCTTGAAATTTGTGAAAATTTATATTATCATTATAACCGATTTTAAAACACAAAAATCAATAGTCTATTCACCATAATATACTAAAAACACTATATTTTTTTCAAACAAAAGAAAGGATTTCTTATGAAACTTATTGCTTTAGATCTTGACGGAACACTTTTCAACAACAAAAAGTCAGATATCCAGGGGAAAATATAAAAGCTATAAAAAGAGGCAACTGCTGCCGGGATAAATGTGGTCATCTCCACCGGCCGTCCATTCGGAGGGCTGCCGTTTGAGGCAATTAAGGACACCGGCATCCGCTACGCTATCACTGCAAACGGAAGTGCAATCTACGAGATTGACACCAAAAAAATGTCTTTACGAAAACTGCCTTTCTGATGAGACAGCGTTTTCAATAATTGATTACCTGATGACAAAGCGCGTTCATATGGATGCCTTCATAAACGGCTGTGGCTATTCTCCATACAAGTGTCTCGAGGATGCAAAGGATCTCAAAATGCCTCCTTCTATAAAGGAATACATCATGACAACCAGAAAACGTGTGAACGATATCACTGAAATGATGCGCGAAAACAATTACCATATGCAGAAAATGACCATCAATTTTCCAAAGGATGTAGATGATAACTACTACTGCCGCGACGAAGTATTTGAGCATCTGAAAAAAATCCCTGAAATCACGCTCGTAAGCGGTGGCTACGGTAATCTGGAATTCACAAAAGCTGGCGTTGATAAAGGTGTGGCACTTCACAAGCTGGCTCAAATCCTGAATATAGCAGCTGATGAGACAATGGCTGTCGGTGACACCGAAAACGACATGGCTATCGTAAAAGCCGCACACATCGGCGTGGCCATGGGAAATGCAACCGATGAGCTTAAGGCACAGGCTGATTACGTCACCGACACAAACGAAAATGACGGCGTAGCCAAGGCTATCCGCCACTTTATGGGGTAATCTCACAAATTTAATATAACGATACCGGTCATATAAGAGTATAATAATTGTTTAGCGCAAAATAGCTATTTAACACACAATAAATAATCATCTGTCATATATATCCAAAGAAGCACATATACTTCTAAGACAACATATGACAGGTGATTTTTTGATTGTAAAAAAAATATTTATCCAATCCACTTGTGACCGGAACTATTTTCCTGACACTTGCCGGTACAACCAGTCGGTTTATGGGTTTTTTTTCTTTCGCATATTTCTTAATAACGTCATGGGCTCAACAGGTCTGGGACTCTATCAGCTTGTGATTCCACTCATGTCCGTATGCATGTCACTCTGCTGCAACGGCTTTCAGACCGCTACATCAAAGCTTGTTGCCGAAAAGTCTCAAAACAGGCAGATTATACTCATTTGCGCAATAATTATGTCAGCCACCATTGCTCTTTTGCTCACAATTATTATGTATTCCAATGCCAATTACATAAGCCTTTGTATTTTAAGTGAGCCACGCTGTACAGAGCTTGTCAAGGCGCTGTCCTTTTCCATTCTGCCCGCTGCTATCCATTCCTGCATAAACGGATACTATTATGGATTGAAAAAAGCAGCCGTTCCAGCTGCCACACAATTAATCGAGCAGACCGCACGCATTGGCACCTGCTATCTGATATACGCAATACTATCTGACGGTGGCAGCTGCTTTAAGCCTGTATACTCTATATACGGCATCGTGGCAGGCGAAGCGAGCGCAACCGTCTTTTCCGTTATCACAATAAAAAAAAGATTTCTCATACTTTAAAATATCCGTCAAAAGCCTGAAAACAACAGCCTATGGCATGGCTGCGCTTTTCATCCCTTTATCACTAAACTACATATTGGCAAGCTTTTCATCCTCCGTCGAAAATGTGCTTATCCCGAGAACTCTTAAGCTCTACGGACTATCACCGGCATTGGCCCTTGACATATTTGGAACCATTTCCGGTCTCACCCTTCCCGTGCTTTTATTCCCCGGTGTGCTTTTGCAGCTGTGCCTGTGTGATGCTTCTGCCATCTGTTTCTGAAGCGAATGCCGCCGGAAAGGATGCAAAAATCACTAAAACCATAAACTCCTGTGCCTTATTCGGACTATGCTTTGGTCTTATCTTTACATGCATATTCTATCTGCTGTCGGATTTTATAGGGGATTTTCTTTTTTCATCCAAGCTTTGTGGATATTTCCTTAGAAGACTGTGTTTTCTGTGCCCACTGATGCACATAAGTGGAATGCTCTGCAGCATACTGCATGGTCTGGGCAAAAGCAAAGCAGGTGCTCTTCGTCAATCTGCTCACCTGTGCAATAAGAATTCTGATGATTATGCTTCTCGTCCCCCACTATGGGATAGATGCATATCTGTGGGCTATGCTTGTGTCGCATGTGTTTATGACACTTGCTGTCGGAATTCTCGCCTGCCACACAGCACACAAATAAAAAAAAAGCCTGCACATACTCCAGGCATACCGGAATATGTGCAGACTCATAAAACTACAGATTATACACGTGAAAGGTACTCACCTGTTCTTGTATCAATCTTGATAACATCATCTGTCTCAACAAAAAGTGGTACATAAACTGTCGCACCTGTCTCAACTGTAGCAGGCTTTGTAGCACCTGTTGCTGTATCACCCTTGAAGCCAGGCTCTGTCTCTGTAACAGTAAGCTCAACGAAAAGTGGTGGCTCAACTGCAAATACATTGCCCTTGTGTGAGCAAACCTTGCACATCTCGTTCTCTTTTACAAACTTGAGAGCATCGCCAACCTCATCCTTTGGTAAGTCAATCTGGTCATATGTCTCAACATCCATGAAATGATAGAAATCATCATCTGCATAAAGATACTGCATATCCTTACGGTCAATGTGTGCTGTAGGGCATTTCTCTGTTGGACGGAATGTCTTCTCAACAACACCACCACTGATGATATTCTTTAACTTTGTACGTACAAATGCTGCACCTTTTCCTGGTTTAACATGCTGAAATTCGATAATCTGATAGATGTTTCCCTCGAACTCGATAGTAACACCGTTTCTGAAATCTCCTGCTGAAATCATTAGTTACTTCCTCCTTAAATCGTGCGAGCCTAAGCTCTCTCATTCGTCCATTTTACAATAAAAAACAATACATTTCAAGTATTTATTTTCTATTGCATGAATTTGTATTGGTTTTATATTAGTTTTATATTAGTTTCTAGCCTCTATATCCGATATCATAGCTATTCTCTTTGCGTGTCTGCCGCCCTCAAACTCGGCTGTCAGATAAGCCTTTACGATATCCTTTGCAAGCTCAACACCTACAATCCTCTCACCAAAGGCTATGATATTGGCATTGTTGTGCTGTTTTTACAAGGCGTGCTGTGGCTGTGTCTGAGCAAACTGCCGCACGGATTCCGTTGACCTTATTGGCTGCTATTGAGATACCTACACCGGTACCGCATATCAGTATTCCGCAGTCAAACTCGCCTGACGCCACTGCATTAGCCACCCTTCTCACCATACTCCGGGTAATTGCAGCTCTCACTTGAATCTGTGCCGAAGTTGGTCACCTCGTGACCCATGCTCTCAACGTACTCCATTATTGTCTTTTTTAAGTTCAACTGCTGCGTGATCGTTTCCGATTGCAATCTTCATAATATATATGCCTCCAAATTTTAAATTATTAGTTAAAAATTATTTATTTACTTTCTTTAAATGCCTCTTGTAGCATGCAATTACAGGCTTTTCAATAAAGCGCTTAAGCACAATCTGTATCTCCTCATGCGGGTCAATAGGTGCTACAAGTATTGATCTGATGCCCGTAAGATTAGCTCCGATGATATCTGTAAATATCTGATCTCCCACAAAAAGAGTGTTTTTTCGTATCTGTGCCAAGCTTCTCCATTGCTGTACGATAGCCTGATGGCTTGGGCTTTCCTGCCTTGTAGATATATTTTATCCCAACCTGCTTAGCAAAGCTCTTCACACGCGGCTCTTTATTGTTTGAGAGCAACCAGGCACGAAAAGCCAAGCTCCTTAAGGTGCTTAAACAAAGCAATCGCCCGCTCATCAGCAGGCGAACCATGAGTCACAAGGGTGTTGTCGATATCAAAAAAATGACACCCCTGTAGCCCTCCTTATATAATTTATCAAAATCTATGCTGTATGTCGAGTCAATGTACTCTCCCGGGTATAAAAAACTCATAGTATAAAATAATCTCTGTCTCCCCTGTTAATCTGTTCATTCAAGGCTGCCTGCTGCATAACGGTGACATCCGCACTGCCAACAAAACGCTGATACTGCTGCAATACCTTATCCTTGTCTAAATCGGATACAGCCTTTGTGACATCAAGTGTGCTGATATCACTGTCAGCACCCTTAAGCTCATAGCTCGCATTGGAATCATATGTATTTGCATAATCAAGCGAGGTAAAGCTCTGCCTTGCCCTTGCAGCCTCATAATCAGCCGTATCATCAGCAATGGATTGCTGTGAAGCTGTGTCATCCACTGCCTGCTTCGAACTCATAATCTGGCTGTTTCTAAGCTCGTTTACCCTTATGGAATTGTATGAATAAAAGCCTTCGCTCGGGCGAATACCGGAAATGTTCATACGCACCTTCCCATCCTGTTTTAAATAAAAACTGCTGCCTAAACACTATTTGGTGTCAAGCATCTTTTTAAGCTCTGTCATAAAGGTGTTGACATCCTTAAACTCTCTGTAAACTGACGCAAACCTCACATATGCTACCGCATCAAGGTCCTTTAATCTGTCCATAATCAACTCTCCGATGAGTGATGTAGAGATTTCCTTTTCCTCTCTGGCAAAGATTTCTATCTCGACCTCATCTACAAGCTTTGAGATTGTATCTGCTGAAATCGGTCTCTTGTGACATGCAAGAAGCACGCCCTTTTTTCAATCTTGGAGCGGTCATACTGCTCTCTGTTGTTATCCTTTTTTTATAACGATGAGTGGGATTGTCTCCACCTTCTCATATGTAGTGAAACGCTTGCCGCAATCATCGCACAGCCTTCTACGCCTGATAGAGCTGTTGTCATCAGCCGGTCTTGAGTCTATTACTCTTGTGTTGTCACTACTGCAAAATGGACACTTCATGCTGTACCCTCCGTAGATATCATATAATATGAAGAAGCAAAATATCTATGTTTCTCATTATAATACTTCAAATCATCATCTGTATTTAAAAAGACCTATACATATTTTAGTATATATATACTAATTTTCGTTGTCAATATGTTTTGTACTGATTTTGACTTTTTATAATTTTTTTGTATTTATAAAATCATAACAGCTTGCGCCGCATATCAGACTCACATATATTTACCAATATTATATCGGGTCCAATCTTCACAATCTTAACCCATGGAATACAATATTCATAATCCCTGCAAAATATTCCCATATATTTTCCCGGTCCCGGCACGATAATCGCACAGATTTTGCCACAGACCGGGTCAAACTCCAAATCCCGCACATGCCCTATGAACCTGCCCTCCTCCACGCTCACAACCTCTTTTTTCGCATAAATCCAGAAAACGCATAAAACAGACCTCCCTTGGTCTATCTTATGCGTATCTTTTTTGATTTTGTGCTTATAAAAAGCGTTTTATTCATAAAATTATACATTAAATCTGAAAAGGATTACATCTCCGTCCTTAACAACGTACTCTTTTCCTTCCATGCCTACGATGCCCTTTTCTCTTGCGGCTGCAAGGCTTCCATTGTCGAGAAGATCCTGATAGTTGACTACCTCCGCCTTGATGAAGCCACGCTCGAAATCAGTATGTATCTTGCCAGCTGCCTGTGGTGCCTTTGTACCTTTCTTTATAGTCCATGCACGGCACTCATCCTCTCCTGCTGTGAGGAAGGAAATCAGTCCGAGAAGTGAATAGCTGGCTGCTACAAGCTTATCGAGACCGCTTGACTCAACACCTAAATCCTCAAGGTACTCCTTCTTTTTTCGTCCTCATCGAGATCTGCAAGCTCCTGCTCAATTCTGTGCACAGATAACAAATACCTCTGCGCCCTCTTCCTTTGCCATTTCTCTTACCTTTGCAACATGCGGATTGCTTGCGCCGTCATCTGCGAGGTCATCCTCTGATACGTTTGCTGCGTAGATGGTAGGCTTTGCAGTCAGCAGATTGTATCCCTTGAACCAAAGCTGTGCATCGTCATCATCCGGTACTTCAAAGGATCTTGCCATCTTTCCGTCCTCAAGATGAGCCTTTACTGCCTCAACAAGCTCAAGCTCCTTTGCAAGTGTCTTGTCCATTCTTGCCTGCTTTGCAATCTTTGCAATTCGCCTGTCAAGAATCTCAACATCCGAGAAAATAAGCTCAAGATTGATTGTCTCGATATCTCTTGCAGGATCTACAGAGCCATCTACATGGATAATGTTTGTATCCTCAAAGCAACGCACTACGTGTACGATTGCATCTACCTCACGGATATTTGCAAGGAACTGGTTTCCAAGTCCCTCACCCTTACTGGCTCCCCTTCACAAGACCTGCGATATCAACAAATTCGATTGTTGCAGGTGTAACCTTCTTTGTGTGATAGAGCTCTCCGAGCTTTTTACGATTCTCTCGTCGGCACTGAAACAATACCTATGTTTGGGTCGATTGTAGCAAAAGGATAGTTTGCTGAAAGCGCTCCTGCCTTTGTGAGTGAGTTGAATAATGTAGACTTTCCGACGTTCGGAAGTCCGACGATGCCGAGTTTCATGGTATATATATCTCCTTTAAATTGATTTCATATGTATTTTGTGTATCGGATGTTTGTTGATACAACTATGTAGTGTACCACATTGCAAGAGATTTGTACATAACCTAATATGCAGGAAGGTTTTCACATTTTTTATTCACTTATCATCTCATCACACTTAATCTGCTCGATATGTATGGCAAGGTAGCCTGTCTCATTGTCCAAAAACTCATGATTTAAGTCCTTTCCAAGCTCCTTACATATATCACCTGCCAGTGCGAATGACTCCGGATAATTTTTCTCGATAAACTGATTGAGATCAACCTTTAATTTTTCTCCGGTCGTGGCTCTTGATACCATGTGGCGGATATGGTTCATGAGGCGGTTGTAGGCCATAGTAGTGACATCTATGTGCTTTCCAATCTTTTTCTCTATAAATGTGGCGCATTTTTCGAACTGCTGCCGCCATCTCCATGGCATCCGATACCTTTGAATTGTTTAAGGATGTATGAATTACTTCTCGTAGGTGTCAACTGCGTAGAGAGGCTCTCCTGCCTTAATCGGTCCGTCTGTGATGAGACGGATTTTCTGATTATCTTTTAGCTCTGTGCAGATGACAGGAGTAGTAACTGATGGTGCGTTCGCCTTTAAGTAGTCAAGATCAAGCTTCATGAGCACATCGCCCTTATTAACATGGCATCCTGCCTCAACCTGTACGTCAAAGCCTTTACCCTCGAGCTTTACTGTATCAATTCCTACATGGATTATCATACCAATTCCTGAGTCGGTTGTAAATCCCAAAGCATGCTTTGTATCAAAAACGAATAAAACAGTTCCATCCTCAGGTGCTACAACTACCCCCTCCTCAGGTGTGACTACTGCTCCGTCACCCATCATTTTGCCGGCGAAGGCCTCGTCCGGCGCTATTGAGAGGTCTGCTGCTATTCCTGTCATAGGGCTTGAGATGATGATTGTGCTTGTCAGCTCTTTTGCATCGCCGGCTTCCTTTTCTGCTTTCACATCAGATTCCTGTGCTTTATCTGAAGCTGCATTTTCATTCTTTTTGCTTCATCTGCGTCTGCTGTATTATTTTCTGCTGCATCATCCTCGAAATGCTCCTCTGTCACGCTCGCAAGATAATCCTCTAAATCTGATTTAATCACTGTTACTCTTGGTCCATAGATAATCTGTACGCCCTGTCCCTTGTGCACGACTCCTGATGCTCCTGTTGATTTAAGAAGCGCATCGTTTACCTTTTCTGGGTCAATTACTGTGATACGAAGCCTTTGTTGCACAGCAGTCCACATCTGAGATATTGGCTTTGCCGCCGAGACCCCGTGATATAGTCTGCGAGAGCTCGTCTACAGTCGCTTTGTCGTCAGAAGCTTTTGTATCCTTAGCAGCTTTTCTTTCATTTACATCTGCCTTGTTGTATAGCTTTGTCTCTGTATCGTCATCCTCACGGCCCGAGTCTTGAAATCAAACTTCTTTATAAGGAAGCTGAAAATAAAGTAATACAGTAAGAAATATACTATTCCCACCGGAATCACGAGCATCCAGCTTGTCTTGGCATTGCCCTGCAATATACCAAACAGGAAGAAATCAAGAAGTCCTCCTGAGAAAGTAAGTCCTACCGCGATGTTTAAAATATGCGCTATCATGTATGCGCTTCCTGCGAGCACTACCTGTACTGCAAAGAGAGCCGGTGCTACGAAAAGGAATGAGAACTCAAGAGGCTCTGTTATTCCTGTAAACATACATGCAAGTGTTGCAGAAAGTAAAAGGCTTCCTGCCTGTTTTTTCTTTTCCGGCTTTGCACATTTATACATTGCAAGTGCTGCTCCCGGAAGACCGAAAATCATGAAAATGAACTCTCCCGAGAAATATCTTGTGGCATCGGCACTGAAATGTGCGATGTTTGCAGAGTCAGCAAGCTGCGCAAAGAAGATATTCTGTCCGCCCTGCACCACCTGTCCTGCAACTTCCATAGTTCCGCCAACTGCGGTCTGCCAGAATGGCATATAAAATACATGGTGCAGTCCGAATGGAATAAGAGCTCTCTTGATAATACCAAAAATCAGTGTTCCGAAATATCCTGTCCCTGTCACCACTCCGCCGAGTGCATAGATTCCGTTCTGCACAGTAGGCCAGATAAAATACATTAAGATTCCTACAAAAAATATACCACTGTTGATATGATAGGCACAAATCTTGTTCCACCGAAAAATGACAATGCATTCGGCAGCTCAATCCTGTAGAAACGGTTGTGCAGTGCTGCAACTCCAAGTCCTACGATAATTCCGCCAAACACGCCCATCTGCAGCGACTGGATACCGCATACTGATGTGATGGTTCCATCAAGCACATCCTTAGCAATGCTTCCGTCTGCAAGGATTTTTCCGGAAATCTTGAGCATCGCATTGATTGATACATTCATAACAAAGTATGCTATGACTGCTGAAAGTGCTGACACCTCTTTTTCCTTCTTTGCCATTCCGATTGCTACTCCGACCGCAAAAATGAGCGGAAGGTTATCGAATATGGCACTTCCGACCGCATTCATGATTACAAGAAGTGCATGGAGTATAGTCTTATCTCCGAGCAGCCACTGTAAACCATAGGTCTCAATTGTTGTGGTGTTGGTGAATGAGCTTCCGAGTCCTAAAAAAGCAAGCCTGCTACCGGAAGGATTGCGATTGGAAGCATGAAGCTTCGTCCTACACTCTGCAGGACACCAAAAATTTTGTCTTTCATGAGCTTTTCCTCCTATAAATGGTACAGGGTATGTACCGATTTGCACCTATCATTCTTTTTTGCTCCAGCGACAAAAAGAGAGGCACTTATCATACACTAACCCTGTTAAAAGTTATGTACGACAAATGCCTCCCTAAAAAGTAACACGTCTGCTTAAGTTTATATCACAGAAGCCTTATTATTTCAACACAATTTTCCTTACGAATTTATTTTTTGTTAATCATGCTGTTTTTATACATGTTTTTTTTTTGTGAATTATGTCTAATGTCTTTTTTCTCCAGACGCCTCCATGTTTCCATCACCATAAAGCATTCTTCCTCTGTGATGCCCTCTGATGAATACACAGCCTTTTTTGTATGATGCGCATGTACTCGTCCCAGTGGATTCCGCAATAATCCGGTCCGCAGTATTTTTTCCTTAAGGTTAGCCAGATAAAGCACATCTGTCCTGTTTTTTGAAGGATGTCCCAGTCCTTTGTAGATGCGGTTGTTTATCATTATTGCTGCCCTGCTGTAACGGCCTTTTTTTCACCCTTTTTGCAAGTCTTGCTTCCCACAAAATATTTCTTGGCCTTTTGATATAAACTATGATGGCTGTAAGTGCAGTCAGAAAAAATCACACAGAGTGAGGTTTTTAAAATCACCGGTGGTATATGAAGTCTCGTTTTTGAAGTTCTGAGCAGCTGTACGTTTATCCGCACCTGACTGTGAACCATAAGCCTTCTCACTGCCATCACCTGATGTACTGTTTTGCTGCAGCTTTTTGATGTATCATCTTTTGCTGTGCCATCATTTTTTACATCTGTATTTTTTTTCTGCATCTTCATTTGCTGCATCTTCATACAGTTTATCTTCATTTGCCGCAGCATCATTCATATTCTCACTATCATTATAAGCGGCACCGGTGTTTGTTTTCTTTCCGTTGACACCAATATAGTCAAACGGATTCTCACCTGTCACATACTCAAAATATCCCGGTGTCATCTCCACCGGAATCCATCCGAAATCATCCAGATATATTTCAACCCAGGCATGCGACTGCGAATCCTTCACCTCACATATATCCTCATCATTTTCACCGGATTTGAAGCTGTCCTCCTTTGCACAGTATCCGCTTACATAACGGCATGGAACGCCCATCTGTCTGAGTATCATCGTGCCAGCCGATGCAAAATGCACACAAAAAAGCCCTGTCTGCTATTTGAGAGGAAATTATCAACTACATCCTTACCGCCTGTTGAAGGAGGATTTTTGCTGTACTTAAAAGCTTTCGATGTCAGAAACTGCTGCACCAACTGTGCTGCCGCAATCCTGTTGGCATCATTTTCTCTTATATAGCCTGTGTACATCATATTGCTTGTGAGCTGTCCTGTCCTAAGAAGCCACTTTGCATCTTCCGCAACAATTCCGTCACCGCCCTGCTTTTCAGTATAGTTTTCCATTACATAATCATTGTATGCCGCATAAAAATCATTATTGACCTCAAGAGGCTGCTCAGGCTCAAGGATAGACATTTCCAGACTACCATCGAAAAAACCGGGACACGCCGACACCTCGATAGTCTTTGTCGCTTTATCCTTTGTGATAACAAAGTCTTCGTCAAAATCTATATCGCCCCCTTGGCATCTATACTGTACGGGTCGATACAGTACGGCAAATAGGTGTATTTGGTGGAAAGCTTCTTCATCGTGATTGTATACTTTTCGGTTGCCGGATTGGTCTCATCATCATAATAACCATCGAGCAGCGTGGCTAATCCGATTGCATTCTGCCACGCTGTCATCCTTGAAGCATCGTGATACTCTTTTTCCATTCCTGAAAAATCAGACTTTTTAATCCATCTGCCATTCTCATAGGTATCACCGTAGAAGCTTCTCAGATAAATATTAGAAGGTACTCCCGCCTTTGCTTCTATCGTCATCACTGTTTTTTCACTGTAGCTTGGATAGTGATTACTAACCATGCCATCCTGTAAATCAATCCCCACGCTGAAGAATGATTTTACGCTGCCCTCCAAATCCTTTTTGAAAGGCAAGCATCTGTGGCTTTTTATCGGCAAGTGTATCAGCAAGAGGTTTAAATGAAAATACACATATGAAAAGTACTGCAGACACCGCCGCCATGTATAAAAAACGCCGCCGCTATCCTTAAAGCCTCATTGCCCTGTGCACTGCCATCTGCATCATATCCTGCCACTGTGCGTGCGTTGCCATCTGCGATAAGACACCAGAGTGTACACAGCGTGAGCATAACAACCTCGCTGACACTTGGGCTTTTGCCTATGCACAGCTGTACCGCAAGCAGAAGCGTTGGAAATAATGTGAGCATGCGTCTTCTTTTAATTTGAACCGCCAGTGTCACCAGCAAAAGCATAACTATAAACGATACAAAGCCAACAAATGCCCCCGCAAAGGCTTTATCGCCCTTTTGACAGACAAATGAAGTGCCATAGTACACATTTATTATCTCAAGATACCTGCCCTTTACATACAAAAAGCCGTCTTTTATATGCTCTGCAGCCTGCCAGTTTGCAATAAACACTCCAAGCAGAAATACAAGCAGCAGCCCCGTATTTATCGCATGGCGCACCCATTTTCTTGTGTCAAGCGATGTAAGCCTGTTTATAAAGCCGCTTATCACCGAAAAAATAAACAGCCACACATACACATAATATGGGCATCTCACATGTGAAACGGTCGTATTCACAACAGACACTGCACACACCGTAAGAAGTACTGCTGCAGCTGCATTGGCAAGTTCAGTAAGCAGGACACCAAACACTGTAAATGCATTATTATAATCAGGGCTTTATCTCATTTGTGTCAGATCTCTGCCATCTGCTTTTCCTAAATGACAATCTCGTTTTTTTCATCCGCTCTGCCAACTATCTCCTCTCCCCTTTTTATCTGAAGTCTTCCGTCCACGCTAAGCAGACACACAAGCTTTTCTGCCCGGTACTTTTCCTCATACAAAAAAAGCGCATCATTCTTTGTATCCGGCTTTATTTTAAGAAAACTGTTCAAAAAAATATGTAAAAGCCCTCCTCGTCATCCACTCTGGCTCTCACAATATCGTTTATGGCGGTATCATACCACGCCACATAATGAGAGCATTTTTGATCCATAAGCGAAAAAGAAAGCGAGACGAGAAGCTTCATAAAAGCATCTGCCTGTCTGCCCTTTTTTATCCCCCTTAAATCTGCTACTATTGCCACCGCACATGCCTTTGGCAGGCTGTTCTCCTTTACCATCAGCTCATCAGTCCTTGCAGAAAGCTTCCAGTGCACACTCTGCAGCCTGTCACCGTTTTGAAACTCTCTGACATCAAACAGCTCCGACGGATCATATCCCGGTCTTAAATCATCATAGATATCAGAATCCCCAAAGAAATTTCTCACTCTGTCCGTTATCCTCACAGGAATCTCATCAATCTGCGGCATCACCTCAACATTTGCATATTTTTTTTTAACTCTTTTCGTGACATAAAAAAGCCTTGAAAAAATCATATAGCTTTATCCTTACAAGCTCAAATTCATAATTGCCGCATAGGTTCACGCTGTACAAAAAAATCACTGCCTCCTGACAGCCATTTTGTACTTTTTTCGCCGGATAAATTATTTTTCACCGTTACACGGTATTTTACACCATAAAAGCCTGCCTCCTTCAGCCGGCAGGAAAGACTCACCCTGATACTCTCGCCCTGTGTGGCGATAGCTATCGGAATGTTTATAGCTGCCACTGCCCGGTGCACCTTTACAAGCAATGCTATAAATGTCAGCACCATAAACACACACATAAAGCAGCCAAGCAGTGCCAGCGCAGCATTACCGTATATCATCGACATATAAAAAAACTACAGCTGCAATAATTATTCCTATCAAAAAACTAATCACGATTACCTGCCTTTTTCACATAAGTTGTCGGCTGTTTAACAGCCTTTAGTATCTCATCTATCACTGAAAGCTCTGATACGTGTGATACTCTCGCCTTGGTATTCAGCACGATTCTGTGCTTTGTCACATCCGCAAAATACAGAAACCACATCAGATGGTATGACATAGCTTCGCCCACTCAGATACGCATATGCCTTTGCCATCCTAACACACGCAATCGTACCTCTCGGACTCACTCCAAGCTCAATGTACGGACTTGTCCTTGTCGCATCAACCAGATCCACAATGTACGAATAAATACTGTCATGTATAAACACCTGTTCAACCTCTCCCTGCATCTCAACAAGTCCCTGTGCATTCATAACAGGCTTTATCGTATACTCATCAGCCTTCACACTTTTTTGCCCTTTGCGATATTCACCTCTGCATCATGTGAAGGATATCCCATGCTCATACATATCATAAACCTGTCAAGCTGTGACTCCGGCAACAGCTGTGTACCGGCGCTGCCCTTTTGGATTTTGAGTGGCCATTACTATAAACGGCTCCGGGACCTTCCTGCTTATTCCATCCACAGTGACATTTCCTTCCTCCATAACCTCCAGGAGCGCAGACTGTGTTTTGGGACTTGTTCTTGTTAATCTCATCTGCCAGAAACAGATTACACATCACGGCACCCTCGCGGTACACAAACTCTCCGGTCTGCTTCTGATACATCGAAAAGCCAAGTATATCAGCAGGCAGCACATCCGGAGTGAACTGTACTCTGTGATTCACAAGCGCCATCGCCCTTGAAAAAGCTACTGCAAGCGTAGTCTTTCCCACTCCCGGCACATCCTCAAGCAGTATATGTCCACCTGCCAAAAAGGCAGCAAATGCCTTGATGATACAATCATCCTTGACCTTTACTGCCTTTTTTACTTCGTCTATCACTAACTGTGCATTATTCATTTGTCTTATCCCCCGGTTAATCAATTATAACTGCCGATGATCATCTTCATCATCTTATTCATAAATAGCTATATATATTTTACATATTTAGTATCAATATTTCAACTTTTATCACTTAAATTAAACAATTCTTAAAATTAATCAACTCTGCCGCTACACTGTTCCGGTGATGACAAGTGTGCTCTCACCCGGTGTGACAACCCACGCTCCGGTTGTGCTATCCTGTGTGTAGGTTGCCGCCGGAACAGTGATTGCACCTGCCGTGCTCGAAAATGTGCCTGTCGCCTCATTGTAAGTGTAATCTGTAGCTGCAGTCCAGGGCTGTGCCGTTTAATGCGGCTGTAAGATTGTTCAAAACCGGAGCAAATGTGTCTGTTATAACCACGCCTGTGGTATTGGTTGTCGCAACGCTTCCGTAGTTTTGAATCCTGAAGGTATAGGTCAGTGTACCGTTTTCCGTCACAGGAACAGGGCTTACTGACTTAGTAATTGCAAGATTTGGCGCAGCCTCGGCATTTACTGTCTCTGCTGCTGTAACCGGAGTGATTCCGGTGCCACTAACTGTAGCAGTGTTTGTGACTGCAGCCTCTATGCCAAGAGGAGCATACTCATTTAACGCTGCCTCATAGATGACAGTTGCATTGCCACCTGCAGGGACATTTATGCCTGTGATGCTAAAAAGAGGCGGTCCCTGTGTTACTGCAGGCGCTGCCTGGAGTGTGCCGTTTGTGTAGTATTTTACAGTGTTATTCACATAGGTTAATGGTACAAGAGTGTTGGTGTTAAAGGTATAAGCACCTAGATTGTCAGAAAGTGTCAGACCGTTTATCGCGGTATTTCCGGAGTTTACGATGCTCACCACATAGGTTATTGTATCGTTTTGATTGTAGGTGTTTTTGACTGCTGTTTTCGTAGCAGAAAGCACCTCCAGTATTTCTCCGACTGCTATATTTGAATTGGCTACATTGTTGCCATAACGAAGCTGTGCCTGATTAGTAAATCGTGCCATATATTTTCCATCCTTTCATATATTCAGGTATGGTTTAATATATGACACAAATCTACAAATGACACAGATTATTTACTGTCCTGTTTATTTTTCTCCACATCAGCCTTTTTGATAAGCTCCAGAAGCTTTTCAAGCTCCTCCTCATCCACGCCGGTGTAGCCTGAAAGCTCACTAAGGCTCGGCTCGAAACCCTTATCGGATTTTAGTTTCTCCACTGCACGGTTTACCAATGAAACCTTTCCTACCACAGTATTCTCGCTCTCATCCTCACCGGTCTGCTCCCTGATACACTCTTTCATAGACTCCTCTATGGCATCCAGAAGCTCTTTTTCCACATCTATCTCATCCCCGCAGCCGCAAAGCTCAGTAAGGCACATGAAAAGTCCCATGTTTCCCTCCTGTACTACGTCCTCAAAGCCCTCTGATGTAACGGCAAGCTTCTTTGCCATGGCAAGCACACTTTTGAGCCAGAAATTTGATATAGTGTGTATCACACTCTCATCACCTGCGAGCAGCTTTTTGTACATATCGTCCTGCTCGGCTTTCGTATAATCAGGTATCTCTTCAAGCTCCTCAAGATACATCCTAAACATAGGTGAATCCGGTATGAGGCTGTCCTCGTCTATATCAGGCTCAGCTTCATTATCCTGCTTGGCCTTATTATTCTTTCCACCTGCTATGGCATCCATCGAATCGCCTTCTGAGTAAATTACATTGTTCAATGCAGCATTTTCAGACGATTCATCCCCATGTAATTCGTCCTGTGGTTCATCCTCATAATCACCTGCACTCTCATTTTCCTGCTCATGTGGTGTGATGAGAAATTCAAATACCATATCCTCCTGCGCTTTATTAAGCTCCATATCCTTAAAATAAGACATGATTTCATCTCTGCCTATCGGCTCCGCTGATGTCCTGATAATCTCGGCCACGCTCTGCACTGTCTCTATAAAGGTATTCTGATCTAACATATTTTACACTCTCCTGTCTGATTTCCAAAAACTACATAACTATATCAATCCCTGGATAAAAATAAACAAAATTAAAAGCGGCAGTATGAACTGAAAATACGGCTTAAGCTTCCTTGAAATCTTAAGTCCTGATCCTGTATTTGCCTCATCTATATACTTATCAAAGCCCCAGCCCCACTTTGTCACACAAAAAGCAGATAAACCAGTGAGCCAATCGGGAGAAGCAGATTGCTTACCATAAAGTCCTCGCTGTCAAGCACATCCCTGCCTCCTATGAGGTGCAGATTACTCCACATATTGTATCCAAGTACACACGGCATACTTGCAATAAGTATTATCACACCATTTATTAGCGCAGCCTTGTTTCTGGACCAGCCAAACATATCAATGGCAAACGACATAATATTCTCAAATACCGCAATAACGGTTGAAAAGCTGGCAAAGGTCATAAACAAGAAGAAAAGACAGCCCCATATGCGGCCTCCCTGCATATTTACAAACACATTTGGCAAAGTGATAAAGATAAGGCTTGGTCCTGCGTCTACCTCCACCCCATAGCTGAAGCAAGCCGGGAAAATGATAAGGCCTGACATTATAGCCACAAATGTATCAAGAGCACATATTTTGGCACCCTCACCTGCAAGAGTGCAGTCCTTTCCCCATATAGCTGCCGAATATCTCCATTGCGGCCACACCCAGACTCAGCGTAAAAAACGCCTGATTCATGGCTGCTGTTATTACATTCTTTATTCCAATTTCAGAGACCGCATCCAGATTTGGAACAAGATAGAATTTCACTCCTTCCAAAGCCCCTGAAAGTGTGATACTGTGCACCGCAAGGACAATGATAAGCAAGAGCAGAGCACTCATCATAAATTTACTGATTTTCTCAAGCCCATTCTGCAGACCACGGCTGCACACCAAAAAGCCAAGCACAACCGTAACTATCATCCAGAAAGCCATCTGCTTGGGGTCTGCAAGCATGTTTCCAAATGCAGCTGCCGTGTCATCAGTATTCATGCCTGATGTAAAATCTCCCTTTAGGAATTTAAAGAAATACGCAACCATCCAGCCTGAGACTGTTGTGTAATACATCATGAGCATGTAGCAGCCAAGCATGGCTATCCATCCGTGAATATGCCATTTACTGCCCTCTTTCTCAAGAGCCTTGTAGCTCATCACAGCACACTTTTTTCTGCTGGCTCGGCCTACAGCAAGCTCCATCGTAAGCACCGGAAGTCCCATGCATACCAGAAATATAAGGTAAAACAGTACAAAAAATACCGCCACCGTTTTGACCTGTCACATACGGAAAACGCCATACATTGCCTATGCCTATAGCGCATCCTGCACTTACCAGTATAAATCCCAGACGTGATTTAAATGATTCTCTTTTCATATTTATATATCTCCTATTGTTATTGCGTTACGTTATCCCCCTGCTGTGAGCATTGACTATTGCTTTGTGCTTTATTACTCTCCTCAAAGACTCGCAGCTCCTTTATTGCCTGTCCACCCATCAGATAGAGAATACCTGTATTGAATATAGTCATAAGGCCGATTCCTACATCTCCGAGATCCCAGACAAATGTGTATGCCGCGATACCGCCTACAAACAGCATAACAAGAGCCAGCACCTTGTACATGGTCTGTGAAATCCAGTTATCCCCAAACAGGTACGTAACAACATTACTCCTTGCATAAAAAAGTATGCCAAGGAAGGTTGAAAAGCTGAATAAAAACAATGTGACTGCTATAAAAATAACTCCAAAATCTCCAAGATGATACCTCATAGCTGACTGTAATAAATCCATGCCCTCTTTCCCTGCCACTATATTCTCCGGTGCAGTGAGCATGATCATTGCCGTACAGCTGCAAATCACTATCGTATCTATAAATACACCAAGCGCCTGCGTCAGTCCTGCCTTTACAGGAGTATCGCACTCTGCCGCCGCTGCAGCGCATGGAGCAGAGCCTGAGCCTGCCTCATTTGAAAAAAGACCTCTCTTGACTCCATTCATCAGCACCGCTCCAAAGCCTCCCGCAGCCACCTGCCTGATACCGAAGGCTTCCTCAAATATCCTTGAAAAAACCGATGGCATCATGCCTATATTTTTAATTATGATAAAAATGGTTATGGCAAAATAGCACACCGCCATGATAGGAACAACTATGTCAAGCACCTTTACCGTAAAGCATTTTTCCTAAGCACAATGACAGCGGCCACTGCAACTAAAATTACGGTAGTGTAAATAGGTGGTATGCCAAATGCATTTTCAAATGATGATGTAACTGAATTGCTTATAACCTGACTGATGCCACACCAGCAGATTAGTCCGGATATAGCAAACAAAACAGCTATAATAACATGTTTTTTCTTTTTTGCCTGATTTATCCTCAAAGTAATGGTGTATGTAATACGCCGGACCTCCACGATAGCCTGAGTACAATGGATCCGGCTCCTTGTGAAGCTGTGCCAGTGTAGCCTCCACAAAAGCCGTGGATGAACCTATAATGGCTGTTATCCACATCCAGAAAACCGCACCTGCGCCTCCCACTGATATGGCAGCCACAACACCAACCAGATTACCCATGCCCACTCTCGTCGCCGTAGAGACAATGAGTGTCTGGAATGTGGACAGGCTGTCCTTATTTTCCTTTTTACCTGTCAGCGCCTTTATCATGTCCGGAAACATTCTGATTGGTAAAAGTCTTGTCCTTACAGTGAAATAAATTCCTGTCGGAATCAAAAGAATTATGAGCAGTGAGATTCCCACGCTCCCACCGCCGGGCAGTGGAATGTGTATCAGATCTCCCCACAAGAAAGAATAAACTTTTTCAATAAGTGCTACTATCATAGTAAATATCGTCCCCTTAGTTTTCATTGCTTCAACGCATTGAAGATGAAGCCAGTATTACTATGATACAATATGAGCAGGAAAACTTTCAATATATTCTGTTTTTTTGTTCTGTTTTTTCTTTCACAAACAGTAATAAATACACTATAAGTCCCTTGCATATGAGATTATAATTCCTTATAATGATATAGTTGAATATTCAAAAGATATACGCCCTGGGAGATAAATAATGATAAAACTAATAGCAACAGATATAGACGGAACACTTGTAAAGGACGGCTCACTGCTCATAGATCCTGAGTACATGTCTGTCATCGACAGGCTCATAGACAAAAAAGGAATAATATTTGTAGTCTGTTCCGGCAGACAGTTTTCAAGCGAATTTAAGCTGTTTGCTCCGATAAAGCACAAGCTTTTGTATATAACAGACGGAGGAACAGTCGTGCGCACTCAAAGGAAATCCTAAAAACCTATCCTATGGACGAGGATATATGGAAGGGCATGTGCCGGATGGTCCGCGATGAGCTGCCTGCATGCGATTACTTTGCTGCTACTCCTGATTTCTGCTTTGCAGAGGATGGTGGCAGCCCAGTCTTTCATCTGCTTCGTGATTCATACGGCTTTGAGATGCGTGAGGTTGATGACATCACAAGGCTTGACCGAAATGACATCATCAAATTCACTGTCTTTCATCCCGACAAATGCGAAGAGCTGTGTACACCGGTTTTCATTCCGGCATGGAATAAAAAAGCTCACCTGGCAGCCGCCGGCAAGGAATGGGTAGACTGCAACGCAAAGGGTGTCAGCAAATGGACTGCACTCTCATACCTAATAGAGACAGATTCGACCTGCTTCCGGACGAAGTATGCTGTTTCGGTGACAATCTGAATGATATTGAGATGCTTCAAAATGCCGGTATAAGCTACGCCGTGTCAAATGCCCGCCGAGGAAGTTATCGCAGCCGCAAAAAACACACCTGTGCGCCTTACTGGGAAAACGGAGTACTTAGTGTTTTAAAGTCTTTTTATAATTTTTTAATTTTTTAAAAAAAAAAGTACTTGCATTTTTGTAGAACCCTGTGTATAATATCATTTGTCCGTGTGACACAGATATTCACACAGATGTTTGCGCTTCTAGCTCATTTGGTAGAGCACCTGACTCTTAATCAGGGTGTGCAGGGGTTCGAGCCCCTGGAGGCGCATTTTTTGTACCCAAATTAATTTACCAACACTTTAAAAAGAAGCCGGATTTATTCCGGCTTCTTTTTTATATCTCTGTTTATATACATCTGTTTTTACTTTTTATTTATTTTATTATCCAAAGCAGCTTCAATCGCATCAATCACAATCTTAAGAGCCTTGATTCTCGCATATTTCTTGTCGTTTGACTCAAGCACATGCCATGGCGCGTAAGTGGTATTGGTTTTCTTTAGCATCTCATTTACAGCAGTCTCATACAGATCCCATTTTTCTCTGTTTCTCCAGTCCTCATCGGTAATCTTCCATTGCTTTTCCGGAGTATTCCGGCGTTCCTCAAATCGAGCCAGCTGTGTATCCTTATCAATCTACACCCAGAACTTTATGATGACAGCACCCCAGTCTGACAGCTCCTTTTCAAATTCATTAATCTCATTGTAAGCACGCTGCCATTCATTCTCGCTGCAAAAGCCCTCTAGTCTTTCTACCATAACCCTGCCATACCATGTCCTGTCAAAAATAGCTATATGCCCGGTCTTAGGAAGACGATTCCAAAATCTCCACAGATAGTGTCTGGCTTTCTCGTTTGGCAGCGGACTTGCAATCGGATGCACCTCAAAGCCTCTCGGATCCAGCGCCCCTGTGATTCTCTTTATATTTCCACCCTTTCCTGCTGCATCCCAGCCCTCATAAGCTATGACAACAGGAATCTTTCGCCTGTATAGCTTGTTATGCAGCTCGCTAAGCTTAGACTGAAGATTTTTGAGCTCCTTTTTTTTGTATTCTTCCTCAGATAGTTCCTTATCAAGTGATATCTCAGAAAGCTTTGGAATCTTCTCAAGAGGGAACACATTCTGTAACAGCGGCACAGCAAGATTACTGTTTTTTTAAGTGCGGTCTCTATTCCACTAACCAGCGTCTCCAGCACCTGAAGCTCAGCCCATTTTCTATTCTTTGCATCAACTATATACCAAGGATCTGCAGGCGAATTTGTATCATTCAGATATCTGTCAAACACATGCACACACTTGTCATAATGCTTATTCTGCCAGTCTTCATCTCCACTGACACGCCATCTGGTATCCTTATTCTCCTTTAATACCTCAATACGCTTTTTTGTTCCTTCCGGCTGATTTTGGAAGAAAAATTTCATAACAAGATAACCATTGTCAGTCAGCTGTCGCTCGAAGCGCTTCACGCTTTCAATTTTCTTCTTGTACTCCTTCTCTCCTATCTTGTCGTGCAGTACATCCTTTACTACCTCATCCATCCAGCCCGAATCAAGAAACTCAAGCTTCCCGTTTGCCGGAATCTTTACAAAATACCGATATAAAAAAGGCTTGCGTCTTTCCTCCTCTGTCGGCTCGTCCATGGTTGCGACCTTGAAAAATCGCGGATCAATATTCTTGATTACCTTACCGAGCACACTGCCCTTTCCTGCAGTACCCCAGCCCTCAAACAGCACAAGTACAGGCAGTCCATGCTCCTTAATCTGCATCTGAAGCACAGACAGCTTAGAGCGCGCTGCATGCAGGCGCTCATCCAGCTCTTCCTCCTCCGGAATTTGTGGTTTAATCCAGTTTTCTAACATGTAATTACCTCCCAAATATATAATTTCAGCCATAAAACCTCTACATCATTATATTAGTATAGCTTTTTTCAAGCTAATATACAATCTTCACACTATATTTGTTTCAGGTATGTTTCAGTTCTCCGCTTCTCCAATATTTGTCATTTTAAAGCCCTCTCCGTGCACCTCATGAGACTCAACAACCACAATAAAAAAAAGAATCCGGGTCTGTATCTTTTACGGATTTACGCACCTGGTACATTTCCTTACTGTTGCATGCACACATTACCACCTGAATATCGTCCTGCTTATATCCTCCCTGCGCCTTAAGAATAGTGCTTCCGCGCTGACTGCATTCATCAATTACATCGCATATTCTCTTTCCATTTTTTGTGACGATAAAGGCTACTTTGCCTGAATTCATGCCATATATCATTTTATCAATAACAACCGCAGACAGTATATTCACTATCATGCCGTAAATCATTCCGTCAATATCCCGAAACAAAAGTCCTCCAACCAGAATAATTCCGACATCAGTAAGAAAAGAGATATTTCCCATCGATAAATGAGGCCGCAATGCTTTTTACAGCCATGATGATAAAATCAGCTCCTCCTGTTGAAGAATTTCTTGTATAAATCATGGCATAACCTATTCCGCAAAATACACCTGTGCACAATGCCGCAAGCAGTCTGTCGCCCTGATACACCGGAAATAACGGCGCAACAAAGCCAACAATAAAAGAAGACAAAAGCATGCATCGTATTGAGCTGACAAAAATTTTCTGCCCAATAATTTGCAGCATAGTATCGCAACCGGAATATTAAGCAGGACCGTTGATAAACCAATGGAAATATTAAACAGCCGGTATAAAATAATCGAAATACCCGAAAACCCTGTCATAGGAAACTCTGCCTGCAGGGCGAAGTTATATATACCTATTGCATAAAAGATGCTTCCCGCAAGCTCCCACATAATCTGTACCAATAATTCTTTTTTCTTATTCATATTGCATCTATCCTCCAAAATAAATAAGCGCCCGGAAACAAATCTTACAGTGTGTAAATTACTGCACCTACGATTTGCTCCCAGACGCTTTAACCACTCATCCGGTGAAGAGTGAACGTTTTCTGATGTATGCAATTATTATATTTGAGATGTTAAATTAAGTCAAGCCGGAATCATCAATTTTTCAGATACTACTTCACAAGGTATGACAGCACATCACAAACTGCTGTAGAAACCAGTATTGCAACATACACTCATTATTTGTGCATAAATTCAAGCACTGCCTCTTTCGTCGGAATCGCAGGTATTCCACCTCTCTTTTGCACACACAATCCGGCAACTGCATTTCCCAAAACAGCACACTTTCTGATCTCTTCCCATTCCATCTTTTCTACGGGCTTATTTATAGAAAGAATACTGCATAATACGCCTCCCCAGAAAGAATCCCCCGCTCCGGTCGTATCGACCGCATGTGTCTGAAATGCTTTGATGATTTCTTTTCTGCTTTTTGTTGCCATAAGAACGCCATGTTCTCCCAATGTAATGGCAACCAGCTTTTGGTCCCATAGCAAGAATTTCTTCTGCAGCCTGCTCATAGCTTTTAGCCCCTGTCGGAGAATACTCTCTTCATCCGATACTTTCATGACATCTATCAGTTCTACAACAGACTTCATTTTTTTTCACTGAATACTCTTTGCTCTTCCAAAGAGACGGGCGGTAATTTGGATCATATGAAATAAGTACACCCGCTGCTTTTGCCATTTTTACTGCTTCGATCGTTGCGCTTTCTGCCGGCTCGTCTGTCAGCGATAATGATCCAAAATGAAAAATTCTGCATCCGGAAATTAACGTCTGATCCAGTTCTTCTTTTTTTTTAACTGTGTATCTGCACCCGGTTTTCTTGCAAAAGGAAAAAAAATTTCTTTCTCCATTTTCACCGATTTCCACAAATGCCAGTGTCGTAAAATAATCTGGATCTTCGACGATAGCATCTGTATTGATTCCTTCATTTTGCAGTGTCCTCTTTAAAAATTTACCATGCATATCGTTTCCAACTTTTCCAATAAAAGAGGTGCGATACCCAAAATGACTTGCAACTGTCAGAAGATTTGCCGGAGCACCGCCGGGATTCTGTTCAAACAGTTTTCTCCCACCCTGACTGTGTCCTGCTTCCGTAAAATCAATCAGTAATTCCCCCAATGCCACAATATCAACTTTTTTTCTTCCATTTTTCAGTTCCTCCACAATCTCGTTATAACGTTTTTTATTTAACCGGTAGAAAAATAATACAACCGCAGTCACAATCCAAAGTGCACCTGGAATCGTCGTAAATGCATGTTTCATAATTGAAAGTACAGTTGCATTTTGTGTCTGATTTGCAATATAACCACATTTTCCAAGTAATCCTGCTAAAAGTGCTGTTCCAACTGCCATTCCGATTTTATTTCCAAGTGAAATAAATGCATACTGAAAACCGTCATTTCTAAGTCCGGTTTTCCACTCCCCCATATTCCACACAGTCTGGAATAATTGCATAGATTGCAGTATTAAATCCAGAGAAAAAAAAAACTGTGTGAGACCGGATAATGCATAAAAAAAAATAGCCGGTGATTCTTTGGCATTGAAGAAAAACATAGACAACATGGAAATTCCTGTAAATAAAGCAAAGAGAGATGCTGTTCTTCCTTTGTTATTCAACTTGCGGAATAATGGTTGAAAACAGGCTGCCCCTATGATAGAAGAAGGAATAATGATGCACATCGAATAAGTTGTGTAGTAGGAGGCATTTCCTTCCACATATGTAAAATAATACAGAATATCTGCGTTTCTGCCATATAATGTAAATCCAAATAATATCTGTCCTTCCAATGCAAGAAGATATGGTCTGTTCTGCATGACTGCTTTCAACTGTATCTTTACAGAAATTTTTTCTTTTTCCGGAATAATCACTGCCTCTTTCGTCTTCGCAAAGCAGAAGAAATGACAGGCTGTAAAAATACATCCATATATGACCGCAACCGTCAGATATCCTGTCTTTGCACTATGACTGCCGAATTTGCTGAGCAGTGGAACTGTGATAATATTTAACACACCAATTGCAATCATAGCGGCAACCGAACGGGATGTATTTAGTTTTGCACGTTCATCAATATCCTGTGTCATAGCACCACACAAGGTTCCATATGGAATATTCACACAGGTATACCCCAAAACCAGCAGACAATATGTAATTACCATATAAATGATCTTTCCATTCTGTGGCCAGTCTGGTCTTGCCCAGAATGTCATAACAAGAAGGATTGCTGTAATTGGTGCCGCTACTAACAGCCATGGACGGTACCGTCCCCATCTCGATTTTGTTTTATCCGTAAGTCCCCCGACAATTGGATCATTGATTGCATCCCAGAATCTTGAAAAAAGCATAAGTGCTGACACAGCCGCCATACTGATTCCGAACACGTCTGTATAAAATATCATCAGAAAATTACTTACGAACATCCAGCTGAAATTACATCCAACATCACCAAACCCATATGCAATCTTACTGATCAGCGGTACTTTTCCATTTTTGTTTTCCATACGAACTCCTTACTTTTCATTGACGTTGATAATTACTTTCATCGTTGTCTCGCGGTTATCATCAATATACTGATATGCCTTCAGATAATCTTTAAAAGCAAATGTCTTTGAGATAAGCGGTTTCAAATGAACTTTTCCCTCATTTACCAGTCTGATTCCATCTATGTAATCATCATGGCGGTACATCATCGTGCTTTTAATGTCAAGTTCGTGATCATTTGCCACTGCAAGATCTACTTCTGCCATTCCTGCAAAAACAGCCACCAGTACAATTGTGCTTCCTTTTCTTGCATATTTAATTGCCTGTCCCATTGTGATATTGTTTCCGGCACAGTCGTAGATCACATCCGCCTTATCCGGTCCAAATGCTTCGATCATTGCCTCACCGAAGTCTTTATTTTTTGGTATTCACACACACATCAATTCCACATTCTTTTGCCTTTGCCAGTCTAAGATCACTGATATCTGTGATCATCACTTTTCGCTGCCCCCATTCCTTTTGCTGCCTGTGCCACGAGATTTCCAATCGGTCCTGCTCCAAGGACTGCAATATTCAAGCCAGCCACATCGCCCATCTGTTTTACACCATGAACTGCCACAGCAAGAGGTTCGATCATAGCTCCTTCTTCATAGGACATATCTTCTGGAATAGGTGTTACTTTAGATGCATCTACTGCAAAATACTCAGATGCTGTTCCTGTCGTCTGAAATCCCATTACTTTTAATTCCTCACAGAGATTATACTTTCCATGACGACATGGATAGCAATGTCCACAATATACCTGAGGCTCTATCGTCACCTTCTGTCCCACATGAAACTCTGTGACATTTTTTTTCCAAGTTCTGTAATCTCACCTGAAACCTCATGTCCTTGTGTTACCGGATATTTTGTAAACGGATGTTTTCCATGATAAACATGAATATCTGATCCACAAACACCAATATTCATAATCTTTACCAAAACCTGATTTTCCTTTACCCTCCGGAACCGGAACCTCTCTGAAAATAATTTCTCCCGGATTTGTCATTACCTGCTGTAACATAATTGTTTCCTCCTTTTTTTATGTTGTTTTTATTTTATGTTTTATAAATTGTTTTATTAAAGTAATTACATTATTACCTTGTAAACACAATTTGTCAATATGTTTTTTCATATTTCTATATATTTCATAATTTCAAAATCTATTTTTTGTGTATTTTTTCACAATTAACACGCAAAAAAAACGGAAAGAAAACCGTAGTTACTGTTTTCTTTCCGTTTTTACTATAATATGATATGAGGATCAAAAAAATTTACAATTCACCCATATGTTTTGTAAAAAAAAGTATTTCGCTGCTCCAACAGCTGACGCTTCTTTCTTATACGAACAATTTTTTAAGTATGAAACATCATGCTCAAAGCCATTATATGCCATCACTTTTTCTCCCAGAGGTATCATATAATCTGATAATACACCTCCCACATCACCTCCTAGTATGATATACCATATCATATGCCATCCGTAGATTTGATATCAAAACAGCAAGATGATCCAGATACTCATTCCATGTCTGTAAAACCTTTTTATCTCCACTTTCAATTTTTTCCATAAATGCATCCAGTGACTGCCTGTTATCTTGTGTCAGTACACTTGCAGCACAATATGCATCCGCGCATCCTGATTTACCACAATAACATTTTTTTCCACCGGGAACAAGTATCATATGACCAAACTCTCCTGCTTTCTGGTTTTGTCCGCGATACAACTTTCCATCTATGCAGAAAGCACCTCCTAATGTGTGGTTCAAAGACAGATATATCGCATTTGGATACTTTTGTTTTTTTTCTGCAAGCATTGCAGCATTAGCATCGTTTTCAAAATATACCGGAAGTTCCAGAGCCTGTTCTAAAAAGCGCAGACTATAATTCTCTATACCTAAAGCATGGGATTTTAAAACGATCCGTTCTTTCTGATCAATAATTCCCGGAATCGCCACTCTCAATCCCAAGCAGCGTATCCTTCTCTAATTCGCCTTCAAGAAAAAAAGTTTTGACCTTTTGTGCCACCTCTGTACAATAGGATAATTCTGCCGTAAATTTTAAGCGGATGCGATCTTTTTTTTATAATCTCATCTCCAAGGTTTACTAATACCATTTCTATATGATTCGCTGTAATCAAAATTCCCATTGCATGACAGTATGACTTATTAATTCCTATACTTTTTTTTTGCCTTTCTTCCACCGGTTGAAGCATATTCCCCAGTTTCTTCCAACACCCCTTTTTTCTAACAAGTCATTCACATTTGCTAATACAGTCGGCATACTCAAGTTTAACTCTTTTTGCGATTCCCGCCTTGGATGTAACATGATTGTTTAGAACATAATTAATTATTTTTTTTTTTTGTTATATTTTTTTTTTATCTTTATTTTCCGTTTTCTTATCCTCTTTTTATTAAATATATTATAAAAAAGAATTATATGCTTTTTTATCCTTCTTGTAAAGT
>VOFJ01001015.1_pt1 | contig 31544 bp, 51 predicted proteins | sample 5384081 | NCBI WGS metagenome assembly VOFJ01 (sample SAMN12384729, study PRJNA508395) | human gut metagenome | isolation source: healthy gut I | host: Homo sapiens | reverse complement strand
GCCTGCTTGGGTATTTCAATGTTCCGATTAGTGAGTTGGGGATTAGACATATTCTCCTTCTATTGGCTCAACTTTAAAAAGTCAAGAAGTCAAACAATCTCTTACCTATGAAACGGACTAAGGGTAGTTAGGCACCTTTTGATAGTGGTTGAGGCTATCCACTCACGACTGAACTTTATAAAGTTGGGTTATTGCTTTGTTCTCTCCGTTTAAGAACAATTATTCAGGTCAACGAATAATGATTTTGGTCTAATTGCAGTTTGAAACACTGTTCTCTGTAATAAAGTACCAGTCTATCTATCGCTCTCGTTAATGAGTTATAAAAGTTGTTGATAGTCTTTTTAATCTAATCTTAACATTGTACGTTCCGTCAACTTTTAGTTCACTCTTCTTTATTTCAGCTAGTATCAATGTTTAAAATCAGTCAACAATTTAGTCAACAAATACCTAATACACAATACTAACTAAGCAATAGACCTTTAACGGAATTTATCTCGTTAGAGATGAGCCTTTTAGTTTGTGGACCAGCCTGGGGCTTCGAACCTCCGGTGAGCGCCTGTTAAGCTTCCAACCAATGAGTTAAACTCAAGCTTGATAGCGGGGACAAAAGTAGCATTTTCTGATCGTCCTGTGCCCAGCTGGAGCGGATTTGAGATTTACATAACTGGCGGCGTCGGTGACGGGAGAGGCGAAGGCGTGAAGGCTGTCAGGAACCGCAGAGCGGCAGTGGAGAGACGGAGATACCCCGTGCTCTGATGTGCCGGTGGGCTGAGAGGAGAGCGAAAAGCCGATCTCTGGTACGCCGGTCATGGACGGGTGTATCGATTTGACTGCAACGTGGTGGAACTGCGCTGGAAGCCAGTGACCGGGACGTGTTCGCCCCAGTCCGACGTTGTCCGACGGCGTCTTCGATCTCAACATCATCAACGACGTATCCCGCCTGGAATTTTGAAGCTGTTTCACAAAGCGGGCACCCATCTGGGAGTGCCCGGCATCGAAAAAGTGATTCAGGTCAAGAGACCTGCCGCCAGTTGTCCCTGACGCCCAAGGAAGGCTCCTTCTTCCTGTGCGCTGACGGTGAGATCTGCGTGGCCCAGTCCGTCCAGTTTGAAATACGGCCGAAGGCTCTGCCGTTCATCTTGCCGGCAAAGAGTTAGAGCCGCGAAAGAGCGCGAAACGCGAAAAAAGAGCGCTGAAGAGGCAGAGGTACAAAAAGGGGCAAAGACCCATGAGAGGCGGGGGAGACGGGTTAGATCAGGATCTCCACCTGTCTGACATCGCCCAGCTGCACCGGCCCTTCGATGTAGACCGCCTTCAGAACGCCGTCAGCCTTTTCACAGGTAGCGGTCAGCGTGCCGGCCGGCTGCGGCAGAGTAAAAGCTGAAGGTGCCCGACCGTTCCTCCTGACAGAAGGCGGCCGCCACCGCCGTGGAACCGGAGCCGCAGCTGCCCTCAAAGTAGGTGGTGTCCACGTCCTTCACGTAGACCACCGGCGTCAGCACGTTCCGCGCCGTGTCGTAGAACATGACGCCCATGGCCGGCGGATCAAACTTTCCGTTGATATAGTCCCCTGATCACGTCAAAGTTTTCCCGGGTCGGCGCTTTGTCCCGGATCACGACGTGAATGATGCCGTCCATATCCACGATGCGGCTGTCTGTCATCAGGGAGCAAAGGGTGTCCGTCGGGGCGATATCTGAAACGTCCGGCGCTGCAACGTCCCGGGGCAGAGGCATTTTGATCTTGGTGTAGTTGTTGGACGTGTCTACGACCACTTTCAGCCGCTCACTGCAGCCGCTGACGGAGATGTCCATGACGGCATGGCCCTGCAGGCCTTCTTTTTTTGCTTTCATCAGCGCGAAGGGCGGGACGCGTTGCCGCAGAACTCCAGGCCGCACATTTCCAGCGAGTCGGGACCTGTGACAAAAAGCTACCTGTTCGCCCTTCAGCTCATCTATGGCCAGCAGTTGGCTGGCTACGGTCTGGTACTGGCTGCGGGGGAACCGGTCAAGGACGAAGATGGTGATGTTTCCCGCCGGATTGGCGATGCAGATATGGATACTGCTGGACTTCTTTTTTCGTTCATGGTACACCTCCCAGGATTTCTATTTATAATATATCACAGAATGGAAGAGAAATGTTGCATTTTTTGGAAAAAAAAAAGCCAGGCGCCTGCCCTTGGCGCGGACTTCTGTTTGTTTGAGATCTGCTTGAAATATTCTTGAAATCCCGATAGGATTGGGATACGATATAGGATAGGAAACAATTTAAGAGATGAAGCAGCAGATGTTTTATTAGAGGAGGAAAGCTTATGCTGGAGACGGGAAAGGCTTGTTCTGCGGCCTTGGAAAGAGTCGGACGCGGAGAATTTATATAGATATGCCAGGGATCCTGACGTGGGTCCCGTTGGGGATGGCCGCCTCATCAGAGCGTTGACGAGAGTCGGGAGGTCATAAAGCATGTTCTGAATGGAGCGGAGGCTTACGCGATCTGTCTGAAGGAAGACGGAAGTCCCGATCGGCGCCATCGAGCTGAAGCTGAATGGCTATACGGATATGACAGAGCGCGATGATGAATGAGCTGGGATATTGGCTTGGAAAGCCGTTCTGGGGGCAGGGGATTATGCCGGAGGCCGCCAGAGAGGTGATCCGCCACGGCTTTGAGGATATCGGAATGACGAAGATCTGTGCGGATACTATGAAGGCAATACGAAGTCAAAGCGCGTCCAGGAGAAGGCGGGATTTCGCTATCAGTGGAAATCGGAAAATGTAGATGTTCCCCATGCGTGAAAAGAGAACAGGACATGTAAGCAGCCTGACGAAAAGAGGAATGGCTGGCGGGAAGATAAATCGAAATATATGGAAAAGATGAAAAAGCGGGTGGATCAGATCACAATTGGTGCAGCTGCTTGTGTGTAACGAAATTCAAAAAAGCTCGGTAAAAATGTTAACATAACGTGAAAAAAGCTGTTTCTTCATGCATAAAACTATGAGAAATAGTTTTACTATGCTTCAATACTAAAGATATGCTACAATGACTATGAAGGGAGAAAAGGACATGAAGAAATATAAATCGTTGGAGGAACTCTATCTTGAAAACTATAAACTGCTGTATACATACATAAGAGATTATACAAAACATGAGTCAAGCGTTCAGGATATCGCATCTATCGTATGGTGCAAGGTGGTTGACAACCCGCAGAAATATTTGGGTATGGATGAAATCTGGCTGCATAATTATCTGCGCGTGATGGCCCGGACGGCTGTTTCTGATTATTTTAAAACAGAGGAGAAAGAGCATATGAAGGTTGAAAAAAGGCGAGGGAAGTCCTGGAGTATGGGCTGCTGGAAGAGGAGGACTTCCTTTTGAAGGAGGATCTGATCTATCTGGAACAGGCAAAAAACGAGTCTTGTCGAAGGCGGACTGTGACCTTATTATCCTTCGGTATGAAGCTGGGCTGAGTGCCCGTGAAGTTGGGGAAGCCTTTGGCATCAGTGAAGGGGCGGTTCGGGTGAAACAGGCACCGCATTTTGAAAAAGCTGAAAAAGGAGATCATTCGTTTACGAGCGAATGAGTATATGGAGGTGTAGTATGAGAATGTTTTGGAAGAAAAAATATTCATCTGATGAAGTTCTCAAAATCGTGGCTGCATCATTAAAGCAACAGGCTATTGAACGTGAAGAGGAGTATAACAACGAGGCGAAATTGATCGATAGAACCATGCATGTTGAACCCGATCAGGGGATTTTAAATTTTGCTCGGGCATATGACAGCCGAAAAAACCATATCGGTGGAAAAAAAACGCTTCAGACGGCTGTGATCGCGCTGGTATGCATCATTGTGGCGAACGGAATTGCGTTGGAAACTTCGGAGGCTTTCCGATCAAGGGTGTATAGCCTATTCTTTAACGATGAGGAAGGAAGTGTGACGCTGTCTACAGTGGAGGAATCTGAGTTGCTGCAGGATTGGAACGGGAGTTGGTATCCTGCCTATATGCCAGAGGAAGTTTCGGTTGGTGGCCGCTGGATCTGATAGATGACAGGTACGCTTTGTTTTTAAAGCAAAAGATGGATTAGCGGAAGTGCGAATTATAGAGATGCCGTTAGATATGGTGATAGGCATGGATACAGACACAAACTACGATGGAAGAGATATCCATAGGGTATCATAAAGGGTATTTGTTTGAGGATAAAGAAAATGCTAATATAACTTTTGTTTCTGCTGATGGATGAGCTGCAAATTGAAGTAAAAGCGAAAGGTCAGATTGATAAGGACACGGTTCTGAAAATAGCTGAAAGTTTGGAAGAAATCGAGGACTAAAAATCCACTCTTTTGATTGTTTTGGAGCGTTGCTTTTTCATACGGAAAAAGGGCGCCGCGCCGACGGCAATTTTCCGTCAATGCGGCGGATCTCTAAACGATATCCGCAGGCTGTATCTACGGAGGTACATCGAAATGAAAAAGAATAAGAATGAGAATTCTGGCACAGTTATATCTGATCTTTGTGTGTCTGGTACTGGCAGGTATATATCTGGGCATAACAAATTTTCATGTGCACAAGGGGCTGCCGGAGCACGGTTCTGGCCAGGCTGTGGAATTGAGTACTTGGATGGGAAGCTGTACTTTATCGATAATAAGATTTTCTCAAACCTGCGTTCAGCGTCATTAGATGGACTTAGCATGTCTGAAAGCTTGGGGATCAATGGTGTGCGTGAGATTGCGAAAAGCGGTCAGTTCATTTTGCGATATGCCAGGAAGAACGAGGCTATTATCCGGACACTGTCTATATATATGATACAAAAAAAAAAGACCAGAAAGTTGAAAAAGATTAATTTAAAAAGAAATCCCGATAGGTGCGAGATCTTATTGTGGCTTTTTTCGCGTGTGCAGATGATGAGGGAATTTGGATGGAGAGTGTTGGAAACGCCACTTTGTTTCTTCAAATTACAGCTACGGGGAATATCAAAGTGGTGGATGTAAAGGAATACTCTTACGCACGCTTGCTCCAGCATCAGGAATGGAAAGTTGTTTTTTTCAAGTTCGAGCGAAGATGAGAAAATCACAGGCATTTATGCGATGGATGAGGAAACTGGGGCAGTAACAAAGCTTAGCGACAGAACTGCGTCCTTTGGTTTCATTTGAACGGGCAATTGATTCTGGGACAGACATGGTGAATTATGATGTGGGCTGCATTGATTTAAATGTAGGTGAAGAACGAACGCTTCCTTTTAATATTGATGGGGAATTCTGCATTTATAAAGATATGTTATATGGCACAGATGGAAATCAGTTGTGCGCCTACGATTTGATCGAGAACAAAGGTTATTGCGTCCCGCCGAATGAATGGAGACACTATGACGGGGCAGTTGTGGCAGATGACGGAAAGCTGTTCCTGGCACGGGAAACTTTTAATTTAATAGGGAAAACCAAGATATTTTATGAAGACTTAAATAAAATTAAATGGAAAGAAAATACAGACATAGAAATAAAATAGAATGGCTTGCGGATCCGCGCCATCTTTATCGCCTTTCGGCAAAACGAAAGCGGATCGTGAATTTGCGAAGCTCTTTGCTGATTTATAAGAATGAAGAAACGATCATTGGAGATGATGTCACGAAAAACCTTTTGACAAAGCAGACTTTGTTTTTGCAGAAGTTACTTTGACAAATGAGTCAGTAAAGGAAAAATAATATGAGCCGTAACAAAATCTCCATTTTGCCGTATTAGTTTTTAGAATGAAATTTATATAAGCTTTATGTCTATGAATAAAATGACCGTGAAATATGTTGGATTTTAATCATGATTATCACAGCTCAATATCTGCAGTTTCTGTCGTGTCAGGGATAGAACAGGCGATGAAGAAGCTGTAACCCCCTGCCGCCGGCGTAAACCAATCTGACTTGCATGGAGCAGTACTGTATTTATACGCGTCATAGTTTATCCTTTAGGCGGCCGGTTTTCCATTTGAGCAGTTTTGTTTTCTGCAGAAAACACTTTAGCAGATCAGGAAAACAAAACCGTACCGACAGATGGACAAATCATGGAGTAAAGCGGCTCCGCGGCCCGCTGATTGTCCATAATGCAGCCTCCGACAGCAGGTTTTGTGGAGAAAAAATGGGCTGAAAGGCGCAGTGCCGCTGCCGTTTTGCAGATTTTGTTTTCCGTGTTCGGATTTTGTTTTCTGAAGAAAACGTTTTATTAAATTTAGAAAACGTCCGGCAACGCCCGGTTACGCTCAACCATGTCCAGCGCCACGTGGAGACGGTCGCGGCCAGGGAGAGGCTTTCTTCAATTTCAGCGTCGGAGAGGTCATCTGGCTGGCAGGCTTTTTGCGCGGCATTGATTTTAAAATAATGGCAACTCCGGAAGGAATAAGAATGGTGTTCCCCGGATACCAACTTTTTTCTGACCTGCGCAGTCCGAACAGCTTTCCTTCTGGAAAAACCAGACCGCGGCGTTTTGTGTCGATTGGTAAAGCTTTGATATCCCGCCGTCAGATCTATCATCTATCTATGCGACGGCATGCGCACCGTGGGCAGACTAGAGAAAATAGAAGAAGCAGAAATTGCAAATGTCGGCTTCGGCTTTGGGTCTGCATTTTTCTATTCTAAAAATGACCAATAGACAAAAGACTGATTCACAGTATATCTGTGTGAAAACTATAGTAAAAGTCAATGAAAAAATTCCGAAAACTGACTATAAACTCGGTCCCTATACTGTAAACAAAAAAAGAGCGCTGAATGGTACTGTTTGGGTGATGTTGATGATGAAACTATTTAAAGGCAATGAACGATACACGTTATCTGAAACCAAAGGTAAGCAGAGTATTAGAGAAACGCTATTAACTATGTTGTCTGTATACCTTTGGACTCTTACTATATACATTGTTTACCTACAACGTCCTGATGAGTCTATGCCAATGCTTTTGCCAGCAGCTTATTTTTTTCCAGAGGCACAATATGTGGCTTGCATCTATGTCCACAGTTTCGGCATATTTAATCTATATAGCAGTCAAGGATGCTGTTAACGATGTTAGAGCCAATTGCAGAATAAAGGACGAGGTTATATACTCAGGTATTTTCTTTTCCTCAACCTATTGCAGCTTGTTTTTATGAGTTCAAATGTGTGCCTGTCGGAATAGGGCTGTGCTTTTTACTTATATACTACTGCGCTGGTTGAGATTTGGAGTTCAGAGAAACTAGGAAAAGCAATAGGGGAAGAAATACAACTATTCCATCACCGACCACATCTGCATAAGTAGGCCAAGACCATCAGAGTGAAAGCAAAATAAAATAAAGAAAATACACCTTTTGATGCCTAGGCTAGGAAAAAACGGAAACAGGAGGTATATTTTTTTTAAAGAAGAAGGAAGATTGTATTATTATGGATATAGTTTTGGAATATCAATTCATCAACGGGGAAAAAGTAGAAATACTGGTTGACGAAGTATATACTGTCATTATCCTTGCTGATCGGGCCTGCGAAAAGAGAAAATGATCGCCGGCATCGTGATCATAAGGCTCCGCTGGATGCTTTTTTACCTTTGAAGACCGCAGGTATTTTGGTGATGAAAACACGCCAGAAACCATTTTGATCGAAAAAAGAAAACTGCGAGAATCTGATCGGTAAATTGGATAAGCTGTCAGATATACAAAAGAGGCGCCTCCTCATGTATCTGGATGGCATGACCTGCGAGGAAATTGCAAATGTAGAACACGTATCTATCAGCGCCGTTGCAGAATCATTAAGACATGCAAAAGAAAAAGCTGAAAATCCTTCTGTAATTTCAAAATCTGAAGGCCTGCCTTGAACTTAGAAAACAGAATATCTTTTGCCGGATACATTATCAGTATTATCGCCACAAGCGTAAGCATGATCAGCCGATGCGCCGAGACCTCTTGTTGGAGCAGCGAGAAACATTAAAGCGTATTTGAGGAATGGATAGAGAATCATAGCAGAAAAAGTTACGCCCTGGCGCTGTTGCAGGCCAAGGGTCATATTAAAAAATCATATTGTGATATATATTGACCACGTGCAGCTAAACCAGGTCACTGCCTTCATGTTGGAGGATTTGCTTCAACAGTTTTTACAAAGGGTTCTGAACAGCAGCATCCGATACGTCGAACGGGTTCTGGAGAGCCTATCATAGGAATATCGTTTTATAGCTCTGTACCACTTTTTATAAGTTCTTAGAGAGCTGGGGCAACATTTGGGGCACCACGCCATACATTTTATCGCATAGTATGCATGTGGGGATCCACTGTGGGCACCACGATACAGGACATTTGGGCAATTATTTCGTAAAAAATCCGTGGAAAAGGGCAGGCTACAGGTAAAATAAGAAAGCCCTGAAATGTAGTGATTTCAAGGCTTTGTGGCGGAGACGGTGGGATTCGAACCCACGGACCCTTGCGGATCAACTGATTTCGAGTTCCGTGAAATGGGAAAAAGTTCTTATAATTTATGTTTTTTTCATTCAACTTGATCTGTGAAAACCGTTGAAAAAGTAGCCATTTTCTCATATGGTGACATTTTGGTATTAAGCTTCGTATAAAATGTTTTAGGGCGTTGGGCACCATTTGGGCACCATTATATAGGGAGAGATTGTGTTGGATATTTAATAGATGTCAAACACTTTTTTTTTTTGAATGAAAGGAGAATATGGAAAAAATGAAAAATATTAACATTTATTCTATTACACAGCCATTTGCTTGAAATGCTATGGTTGATGCTGAGTGAGGACGAGGAGACCATTACCGATTTGATAAACATCCTTTAGAAGGACGAATCCGACAGATCGGAAAAAAACTGTTTGAAAATCAAATTGTTTTATGCGCTACTGGTGTACTCTCAATGAAGTAAAATTAATTAATGAGAACTGATTAAATTAAGTTACTTTATATCATCATTCATAATTAACTTTAAATATTATAATTGATAATTATATAGAAGAAATTCAGAGTGAGAGAGGCAACGATGGTGATGAAGGATACAAGCAAAGTAATTGCGATATGCAATCAAAAAGGCGGGGTTGGTAAGACGACAAACGGCCGTACATCTGGGGGTCGGCTTGCGGAGAGAGGGAAAAAAGGTTTTGCTGGTGGGACGCAGAGATCCGGTGCGATTTGACTGCTGCTCTAGGCTGGATTCATGCAGATAAGATGGACGTGTCTTTAGCAAAACAATTGAAAAAAGTATTTTGACGAGCCAATAGATCCTTTATGCGGTATTTTACATCATAAAGAAGGCGTAGACTTGATGCCAACAAATATTGAGCTTGCAGGGTTGAAATGTCCTTGGTCAACGTAATGAGTAGGGAATTTACACTGCGTTCGTATCTTAGTGAAGTAAAGTCAGCCTATGACTATATCTTGATTTGATTGTATGCCTAGTTTGGGAATGTTGACTATTAATGCCTTTGGTGGCAGCGGATAGTGTAATTATACCGGTACAGGCGCAATATCTCCCTGCAAAAGGTATGACACAGTTAATTAAGACCATTACAAAAATGCAAAAGCAGATCAACTTTCGCTTGAAATTGATGGAGTGCTGTTGACGTTAGCTGATATGTGTACAAATCTTACACGGCAGACAGCTGGAATCTATACGAGCAAATTACGGTGCATTTATCCATGTTTTTAAACCATGATACCAGCCGCAGTTCAAAGTTGCCGAGACCAGCGCTGCCGGAGAGAGTATCTTTCTCTATGATAGTAAGAATCCAGCAGCGCAGGCATATGAGAGATTTACGGAGGAGGTGCTGAGAATTGGCGAAAAGCAGAGAGAGATAAAAATAAATTTGCCATCAGTAGATGATCTATTCAGTACACAGGAAGAGCGTGATCGTGATGCAGCCAGCCGAGAATCAGTTATGGATATTGATGTTGAAGAAATTTCTGATTTCCCTGGCCACCCATTTAAGGTACAGGTCGATGAGAGCTTGATGGAAATGGCTTGAAAGTATTAGGAAATATGGTGTGTTGAAGTTCCAGCGCTTGTGCGGCCTAAGCAAGTCGGCGGATAATGAGATGGTGTCTGGGCACCGACGAAAACTTGCGTGAATTATTAGCAGAGAAAAAGCAGATGCCGTGCATCGTTCGCGAGCTTTCTGATGATGAGGTTACTATTATTATGGTAGATTCTAATCTACAGCGAGAAAAGATACTGCCATCAGAAAAGCATTTGCATATAAGATGAAGCTGGAGGCGATGAAAAGGCAGGCTGGAAGGCCAGGCAAAAATTCTGTGCCACTGGCACAGGATATAAATGGTAAAACATCGCGACAGTATTCTTGCGGGAGCAAGTTGGCGAGAGGAAACAGATCAGATCAGAAGATATATACGCCTTACTGAATTGATCACAATCTATATTGGATCTTTGATGAAGGCAAAATAGATTACGGCCAGCAGTTGAAATATCATATGCTGCCTGCGGACTTGCAAACGGTGTTGCTCGATGTAATGGCAAGCGAGGTATGTACTCCTTCTCATGCACAGACGATTGCATGAGAAGTCTGCTAAAGGAAAACAAGCTAACCTTCTGAAGCAATCTACGCTATCATGCAGGAGGAGAAGCCTAACCAGCGGGAGCGTATTGTTTTGAGTGAAAAACGCGTTGGACGTTTGATTCCGGCAAATGTGCCAATTGCGAGACGTGAGGAATATTATCAAGGCTCTGAATATTATTCTAAGCACAGAGAAAAACATGGAAAAGATAATATATATTACCGTCCGAAGAAAAAAATATATTTTCTTTTTCGGGTGGTAAATTAGAAAGTGAGCGTTGCTTCAGGTTATAACTCGTGGTACAATTTTAGAAAAATATTGCAGGAGTGAACAGGAGGGACTAACATGAAAAAGATCCTCGGAGCCATATTGGCCGTGTTTATGATTCTGATTATGAGTACTGTGGCTTTTTGCCGATGATACCGCTGATGCAAGCATGCCGACGCGGTTGACCGCATCCCAGTTCAAGGTACTCAAACCCGCGGCAAGGGGCTGTAAGCCACGGCAGCACCAAGATCAAAGTCAGCTGTGCGCAAAAGACGTGTGGACGGGCACAGGGTGTACTGAGGCTGCCAGCAAAACGGCAAGTACATCCCAGTATATAACGACTATTCGGACAAGCTATTATATCAATACAGGCCGCAAACTACTGGCAAGACCTATTACTACAAAGTGCGGGCATACAAAGTGATTGACGACAAGATGATTTATACCAAATACCCAATATCCAAAAACACCTTACGCACGACCCCTCCAAGGTCATAATTTCAATAAGGTCTATCTGCCAAAGGATGAGCAAGTCAAAAAGTAACCTGGTCAACGGTCAGCGGCGCAACCGGCTACCAAGTTTATAGAAAGCGCGCAGACAAACCACGTGGAAACTGTTTAAGTCTGTTTCCAGTAAATCTACTAAGCTGTAACGGATAAGCTGATGGGCAAATGCCAGTAAGCCGTTTGGCCCCTGACGGCGGACCTGGTACGATCACTCAGACGCGAAGTATATCTGGAATACAAAGTACGAGCTTACAAGGTGAACCGTCAATGAAAAGAAGGTCTATGGACTGTTCTCAACGCCGAAGAAATTTTGTCCCGGAATGGACCATTGAAGAGATTTACGAAGAACTCTGGCAGTATGGCGAGAGTTTGAATGGCCGATGTACGAGGTGGTTTCTACTTTACCCTGATCCGGATAAGAATGGCAATTACATCAAGAAGACAGATGGCAGCACGTACAGTTTAAAAGCATGTTGTTGGTGACAAATATGGAATTGGGCGATCTTGTTTGCACACTAATCCTTCCAATGGCAATACAAAGATGCCTTCTGATCCATTCTAAATTTAACAGATGGACGGAGAAGAACAGCAGTTGGTATGTTGTATGGCCTTGCCAATTTAATCGATATGAAAAGAAGACAAGCCTTATAAAAAAATTAAAGAGTGCTTATATGCTGATTTGGAATCAACTCATATAGCAAACCCTTTGTACTGGGATCCTGCAGTTGCCAGCAATTACCCATGGTGTGGCGTAGAAGTTTTCAGCATTTACTACAAATACAGCAGTTCAAAAGGAGAATATCAACTTTGGGGACTGTGGTAAAAAATGAAAGGAGGTAGACAAACAGGCAAATACCTGCTAAAATAAAGGTAAGACGAACAGAATACCCGGGAGCCAAGCGGTAAGCCTTTTTGAGAAAGGGGAGCGGGAAGCGAGTACTTTATCAGAAAGGAGATTTGAGAGTGAGAATCACAATCACCTTGAAAAAGGGCGTATTGCGGATTACGATTTCTACAAAATAAAAAGACCGCAACGGCTGGCACCCGGTAGCGGTCTAACGTGATCTGAGGCTTGCCGTAAGGCTTCCTCTGTTAGTCTTATTATACCAATTTTACATGATATCTGCAAGAGAAGATTTCACAGTCTTCTTTTTTCGTGTAAATTCAACAGGTGCAGCCATGCACCTGTTTTTATATAGATAACTTTAAATTTACCAATTTAAAAAGGAGGAAGAATATGTATCAAGAGAAGAAACATCTCTGGCTGCAGCGGCTGTTTGTCATATTCCTGGCACTGGTCATTGTAATGACATATATGCCCACAGAAGCCTTTTGCGGAACTATGGCAAACGGTTGAAGGTGCGGGGATACGGCGTATTTCAAAAACGGTTCGAAATTACGCGGCAGTGACGGCCAGCCTTACTACAATTACCTTCATACCAGTGGTCACAGGTACGCTTACTGTATCTCGCCGATCAGCGGGGGGCAAGACAATCCGCGGCTACTGTTTGGAGCGTAACATCGATAATCCCCACGATGGCGATACCAAGTATTACGCTAAAACATGGACACTGCAAAGCGTATCAAAGAATACAGTGTCGATAAACAAATAGGGAATAAAGCTTGCTCTGCTTTATGGCAAGCAGCCATCGTCCACTGTAGACGATATGGTAGAGTTACTGGGGATTCCGTGAAAGGATGTAACCTGACGATTGGTGGATTATGACTCAGACCATCATTTGGGAATTTACAGGATGGATATCGTAAAAGCGTGAGCAGTATCCCCCTTCTAATGTTGGACAACTCAATAGCAACGGCAAGGTGATCCTTGGAACCGTCAACGCGGGAGAGGGCTATGACTTCCACTACGGCTGCCTCCGCGGAAGACCTGCAAGGAAAATTTATATTTTGCTATGCTTAAAAAGATGAGAGCGCATAAAGACGTTCCATCTTTTACAACCCGGGGAAACGGACGGCAGCAGTTCCACCCCTAAAACGGTCAAAACCATTTACATGGAACAGGTCAGTAACAACACCTGGCGTTCCGTCAACAAGAAATATGCCGGCCTGAAGACAGAGGAGGAGAAGGGAAGCCGCAAGGAAGAACTCCGACTATTACATCTTGACCGATACCAAAGAGGTGACCAGTGCGTTAAAGGTCATTAAGGTGAGGGATGGCAAAGACGTCACAAAAAGGCTTTCAAATTTATCAAAAAAAGGCAAAAGGCAAGTGGATTCTGGAATACACAGGTGCCTCACTGCCGACAACTGTGCAGCATGGCAAAAAAGGATGTTCCGGAAGTCATGACAGACGAACTGTTAGTATGGCAGAACTCGCCAAGCGCAACCATCCTGCTGCAGACCATCGCCATCGGCGCGGATGATCCGGTGGATTTTTTTACTTTAAGATGGTGGAACCAGAAACCCCGCCTCCGGGTGAGCCGGGTGAGCCAAAGCTGCCGAGCTTTTTACCTTTGACACCAGTAAGCTGGACTATAACCCTGGCTGGGACCAGGCGACCGGCAACATCAAGCACCGGCATGGGCGATGCGCCGCTGGACGCAACGATTACCCTGTACATCGACGGCGAGGAAGTTGACAGCCAGACTCTGACATCTACGGCTCTACCAACGATGACCCATTTATCATCATTCCATGGGAGGAAGTCAGTGAGCTGAAAAAGAGGAAGTACCAACCTACGATGACAAAGGCAATCTGCTGTATACCGACTACTACTGGCGCGGCAGCAAGACCGTATCTACCCAGGGAGACAGTGATCCCGGACGGCAGACATCCAGAATCTGTCACCGGCGGCACCGGTGAGCGCGACCACGGCACGATTACGTACTATGCCCACTGCAGGGATGACGGTCCGTTTGACTACAACATTCAGTATGAGGGGGCAGACGGAAATGGGGCGGCACTGACCGACGAAGCCGACATCGATCTGGCCAACCCGCAGCAGATGCATGACGAGACAGGGGATTATGCCTATGTTAACGACAACTACCGCGGAAACCTGCAGATCGTCAAGACCAAAGAATGACCAGGGATCCGTTTACGGACGTAGAGAACCCGGCAACGGCGTCAAGCGATTACAGTACCGACTCTTTACTGACTATCGAACTGGAATCCGGCGGCTGGGAGGACTGCCCGTACGTGAGAGTTGTACCAATCAGCAAAGGCGAAGCAGGCTATGATCCTTACGCCAACTGCTACCGGGCCACAAGAGCAACCGCGGCACACCGGCGGACTCCAACAACCCGCTGAAGGTCAGGGCTATGGGCAGATCCGCATTACGGACCTGCCATACGGCACATATATTGTCAAGGAGATCAAAGCCGACAAAAATGGCTATGTCCTGAATCCTTTCGGATCACCGTATCCAAGGACGAGCAGCTGATCTCAAAAGAACTTAATAACAAGCAGAAGACCAACGTCATTAAGGTGATCAAGACCAACAGCGAGACTGGCAAAGACCGTCAGATGGGACGCGACAGGACCGCTTTCAGGATCAAATACATCGGCAATCCTGACCTTGCTGACCCAACCAGTGCGACTAACGCAGGCCGGTACCTGCCTAACGGCAGCAGCTATACCGATGACCAGAACTACATCTTTTACGCCAATCAAAAACGGCGAGATCGTACTTGCCGTATCAGATCGAATATGGCACTTTACGAGATTGAGGAGCTGGTCGTGCCGGAAGGCTACTATGTGGGCCAGTACGATGAGAAAGGCACTGGTACCATCGCTGATATGGGAGAGGTTAAAATCCTGAATCACCATGCCGGACAGACCGTCAAGGCGCCGAAGACCTTCCTCGAGACCGTGCAGGTCAGGGACAAAGACGGCAGCAAGGTTCAGGCGTTTACTGGAGACAATAAGACCACCTACAACACCTACCGGTTCTCTGTTCTGGAACAAGATGCCCATGAGGACGGCAAGGACTATGTGACCTACTATGCCGTTTAGACATGCCGAACAATCCGGCTAAAGGGCAAGATCGAGATCACCAAGTCCGGCGAGGGCCTGGCTGGCTGGTCTATCGGCGATATCTGGAAGGCTGTCTGGGACAAGATTACCCTGAAAGATACCAAATACGAGATCTATGCAGCTGAGGATATCCTTCCAGTCTGACGGCGTGATTCCGATCAAGGCATACCTGGCCGCAGACGACACAGAGGTCGCGCTGGAGGAGGTCAGCCGTGACCACAGCGACGTGGACGGCGCAAAGGAAGTATGGCAGAAGATCCTGAATCCAGAAGTTCAGATCACAAAGACCTCTGCCAAGGACAAATCTGACGCCAACATGACCGTGACAGAGTATCTGGTCAAGGCGCTCAACGGAGCCACCTATACGGACAACTTTACCGTGCGCGATGAGGCCGCGAAGATGACCTACAAATATGAGGTGGAGTACAAGCTGAACTACTCTAAGGGCGGCTTCAACTATACCGACGTCCATGTGACGAAAAAATCTATTGCTGACGATTATGTAGCGAAGATCGATACCACAGAGCCGCTTGTGAAAACGGCGAAAAATGAAATCGGCCTTTGCAACGCATGAACTACGGTAACGGAAATATCGTCCGCATGAACCTGCTTGATGACCAGGTAGAAATCGCGCATCCGTTGCAAAAAGAGCAGTACCGGCGCGCAAAGAGCGAGTATAATACCGATGATATAACGGCAACGCCGTCCGAACCTGTGGAACCGGAACCGGTCATGATCCAGAATCCGGACAACCCGACGATCCGACCGACCTGATCCAGAAGACCGATGAGAACGGTGATCCGGTCTATACTGTGCCGCAGGAGGTCGTAAGGCCTGCAGGCTGGACCGACGTAGTGGACGAGGACGGCAAAAAGACCTATGAGGCGCGCACCGATGAGGACGGCAAAGAATTGCCGAGATACTACATGGTCACCAAAGACGGAGCGTATCAGATTCTGGTAAAGGATGGCGATAAAGAGCGCTGGATCCCTTGTGATGAGGACGGCAGCTACTACCTGTCCTACACTCAGGAGTACTATTTCACCACCGCCCAGCATTACGGCTGCGACGATGGCTTTGCCTTCACGTGGGACGATTGCGTTTCCATGACCGCTGCTGCGGATCACAAGTCTGATACCGCGCCGACGACCATCAAAAAAACCATGAAGGGACTACGGCTAAAATTACAGAGTCCTCCGTCTACACCCATGAAGTCAAAGACGGCAGGGATTTACAACTTTACCGGCACGCCGCTGGATGCAGACGCCGGTCATTTTAAGACCAACGACGGCATCAAGACCGAGATGTACCTGTCCGGCAAGCTGACCCATACGCGCGTCACCGTGACCCAGAGCCAGCTGTTCAAATTTGATCACGTTTTGCCGATGATCACCTATAACAAAGATGAACTGGCCGAAAGTGGACTGGACGCAGAATTTCATGCCGCTGAAGGGCGATTACCTTTGAGAAAGATCTTTGACGAGAACAATTACGTCAAAGCGGAGCGCCACGAAGTGAGGCAAGGACAACAAAGAGGTATATTTTACGATTGACATCGTATCGAAACAATACCGACCCATCAAAAGGGATTTAAGATCACGTATCCGGATACCACGACTGCCGTGCCGGTGGTCACCGACGGCGGCGAGAGCGAAGCTGACCTTTTTGTGTCCTGCGATGATACGATGGTTTATCCCATCGGCAGCGCCATTGAAACCATTACCACGTCCAATCTGAAGGCATCGCGGAATCAAGTCCGCTGCCGCTGGGCGAATACTGGGTAAGGGAAATCTCTTCCACGGGCGGCCAGGTCAACGCAGGCGAGTGGCAATAAATTTGTCCTGGAATATGAGGACCAGTATACGCCTTTGATCTGGGATACCGCCAGCTACGAAAACGATGCGGTTTCCGTAAAGATCGACTTGGAAAAGCTGTTTGAAACGGCTTACGAGAGCAAAAAGTACGAGAGCAGGCTCCGGCGCGGTCTTTGGCATTTACACCGCCGAAGAGATCAAAGGAACCACCGCCACGGAAAAGAAGGTGGATCAGAAAACCATTCCGGCGGATACCCTGGTCGGCAAGATGGCAGTTGAAAACGGCCATGCCGCGGCGACCATCAAGCTGCCGCAGGGTAAATACTATATCAAGGAAATTTCCGCGCCAAGCGGATACAAGCTCAATGGCACTAAGTACTACTTTAACGCGGCCGATATCCTGACAACGGACCAGATGAGCTGGCACTACAAGGATATCGGCGTTTACGGCGGGATCACCCAGAACGGCGAAAAACGGCGTCGTCGTGGACTTTGATACCCTGTACAGATATAGCGCCGCAAATGTAACGATTGACGGCAAAGTATATAAGCTGGACGAATCCTATGCGGAGGAAGGCAGCAACGTGGTCAGCACCGTCTATGACGGACGGACCAACACCCAGATCAGGCTTAGTGACGGACAAAGCACCACGATCAAGTTTGAGAACGGCGCGACGCTGACCGTCAAAGCCGAGGGCCAGACCTACAACGCGACCCTGACGGCAAAGCGCCGACCGAGCTGCAGACCGGCCCGGACGGTAACGAGAACTTTACAAGGACAACAGACGGAACCAAAACGGTGATCAAGTACAGCCCGAAGGTGACCAAGACCAACTGGCTGAGCGAAGTGACCTACAAGTATGAAGCGCCAAAGGACACGGAGTCTGCAGCAGACGGATGGACTGCCATCCAGCCGGCCAATAAGGTATTGGCCCTGACCAGCCCGGAAGGAACCTCAGAAGTGACCGCATCCATTGATTACGCCTATGCCGCGGCAGAATTACACTGGTACAAAGGCAGCGTAACCGGCGTTACCGTGGAGATGATGAGGCAGTCAGCGATTATGCGGACGGCATCACCCTGCAGCGGATCGTGCAGACGCCGGTCATGGATCAGGAGACCGGTGAGCAGAAGGTCGACAAAGACGGCAATCTGGTATTTAAGACAGAGGTCAAGTCCAGCACCGCTGTCATCAACTTCGCGGACGGCGCGACCTTTACCGTGACGCTGGACAAGTCCGGGCAGTTCAACATGTCCGCTTCAGGCGAAGTCGACAAGAATCTGGATACAGAATCTGTGCTGACTGTAGACGGCACGACCGTGACGGCGCTGAACCTGCCGCTGATGAAGCTGGTCGACCTGAAAAATACCACGGCCAAGACCTACGCCAGAAACAACACCAGCGCGGGCGTCCTGAATATCACCGTAAATAAAGTGAAAAATGACCGCCTGCCGGATACGCCAGGAACTCCGACAACGCCGGGTACACCGACGCCGACTATACCGGCTATCCGCACGACCGCGAAGGACAGCGATACGGAAGATCACATCGCCTATGCGGACGATAAAGTAACCATCATTGATACGGTCAGCTACTATAACCTGACCCCTGGCCAGGAATATACCCTGAAGGGTACTTTGATGGACAAGGAGACCGGCAAGGCGATCAAAGTGGACGGTAAAGAGATTACGGCAACAAGGTCTTTACGCCGGTGAAATCCAGCGGAACCGTGGACATGGAGTTTATCTTTGACGGATCCGCCTTGGCAGGCAAGGCCACCGTCGTGTTCGAGGAGCTGTATAAGAACATCGATACCGACAAGGACGGCAAGCCTGATACGCCGGAGGATAAGCCAACGGCAGAACACAAGGATATCGACGACGAAGGCCAGACCGTGAACTTCCCGGAGATCAAGACCAACGCGAAGGACAGCGATACGGCGACCATATCGCCAACGCTGACAGCAAAGTGACGATCACAGACAAGGTAAGCTACGAAAACCTGATCCCAGGTAAGGAGTATACGGTAAGCGGCACGCTGATGGATAAGGAAACCGGCAAAGCCCTGACTATCGACGGCAAAAGGTCACGGCAACGAAGAACTTTACCCCCGACCGAAGAAAACGGCTATGTAGAGCTGACCTTTACACTGGATGCCAGCGCCCTTGCAGGGAAAGACTACCGTGGTATTTGAGACGCTGAAATATGACGGCAAGACCGTGGCGGCCCACAAGGACATCAAGGACAAAGATCAGACTGTCAGATTTCCGGAGCTCAGGACCAGCGCGGCCAACACGGCCACCGGCGTCATCGAAGGATATCGTAACGTACAAGAATCTGATTCCGGGCCAGACGTACACGGTGAAAGGCGTGCTGATGGATAAAGAGAGCGGCGAGGCAGTCAAAGCCGATGGAAAAGAGATCACGGCCAGCAAAACCTTCACACCGGAGAAAGCAAACGGAACTGTGACGATGGTATTCGGCTTCAGGCAGGCGGAGCTGTACGGAAAGACCAACCGTCGTCTTTTGAAACTCTGTATCTGAATGGAAAGGTCGTTGGCAAGCACTGTGACATCAGTGATGAAGACCAGACCGTCACGATTGCCCAGCCTGATACACCAGCTGCGCCAGAAAATCCAGATTATCCTGAGACTGGCGATGGAACCAGTATGGGATATTTTTTCTTATCATCGCAATAGGGGCTTATAGGCATAACTTGCCTCATTGCATTAAGGAAAAGAAAATAGGCAATCATGTTAGAGCAGCTGATATTTACTTGTCAGCCGCTTTTATGGGAAGGAGTAATTGAGAATGATGAATTTTGACGAGTTTCAAAAGTATTTTTCTAACGCATGTAATGGAGTTTATGTCGCCGGAAGAATATGGTACAAGTCGGGTAGAATTGCATGAAGTATTAAAAAATTAACGGACCGAAATTGCATGGCGTCTGTTTGAAAAAGGACAATGTATCTGTTGCACCGATCATATATTTGGAAGAATTGTATCAGGAATTGCAGAAAGGGGATTCTGTAAATGAAGTTTTTTAAGCCGTTTTGCGTCAAAATACGAAAAGGCAAGTAAGGAATTGATAGATAGAATAGATATAGATGATATTCCCCCATAGATCAAAAGAAGAATATCACATATCGATTGGTCAATCGGCACAAGAATAGGGAGATCCTTAGGACCTCACCTCATTTATGTGTGCTTGATCTAGCAAAAATCTATTATGTCCGGATTTCGATACGAAAAGCGTAAGGGGCGACTCATGACATGGCTCGTAATTGGGGAATGAGTCTGGAAGAACTTGATATAGCTGCTATGGAAAAACTCGCTAATGTCACCTTGCCTTTTTGTGCCAAAAAAATCAAGTGAATTTATCGAGAAAAAGATGTCTTTTATCGCGAAAGATGTCCTGGCAGAACATGGCGGCTATTTTTTAGTAGGGAACCGCTGAATTTTGACGAGGTGTATTGTTTATCAAATGAAGACATGGCTTTTTTTGAGCAGGAACGATAATAATACCTGGTGTACTAAAGGAATTAGGGCGAAAAAATTTAATGGGGATTACTATATAATTCCATCATCCTTGCATGAAGTCATGTTGATAAAAAAAAGGAGGAAGATTAGTGCCAAAGATCTGCAGCATATATTACACGATGCTAACCAGAGTGTGATAAAAGCCAGCAGATTATCTGAGCGACCAAGTTTATACATATCAGAGAGAGACGGGGAGGATGTTTATATCTACTGAGTTGATGAAGCACGAGAAAGAAAGGTGAAATCAAATGGCATATATACCGAAGGAATCTGGTAGCAAAAGCAAGAGAAATGGATCTGCTCACGTATTCGCAACTATATGCTCCCCCACGAATTAATCAGAATGGGGCCAAACAGTTATAAGATGCGGTCTCACGATAGCCTTAAACTGTCCAACGGAAAATGGATGTGGGTGGTCAAGGCATGGGCGGGGTTAGCGCTGGATTATCTGATCCTGGTCGAGGGAATTCCTTTCTTATCAGCCGTTGAAAGATGCTGAATTTGAAGGGTATTCCGGTACTGGAGTCGAACCCGAAGTAAAACAGAAGACATTCCAGCTACCCGCAGCTTGCCGCAATAATGAGCAAGCGATGGCCTATTTGGCGGGCAGAGGCATTGATCAGGAAATTATTGAAATGTGCATACGGAAAGAGCTGATTTATGAGGCGGAACCCTATCACAAATGTGATTTTTGTCGGGTATGACTGGAATAGCGGCAAAGCCGCTTATGCGGCATATCGCTCCATACGAAAAAATCGAATTATGGGCGAAGTCGGAGGGAGCAGAAAGGACTTTGCGTTTCGGATCGTAGGCGATGAGGAGGGGGTGAGTGTGCGTTTTTTGAAAGCGCCATTGACGCATTTATCGTATCTGACTATCGTCAAACAGGAAGGGGGTGACTGGAATGAAATAAACTGTTTGTCACTTTGAGGTGTACATGCGGGCAAAAACATACCAAGTCTTACAAATTTTTTAATGAAATACCAGACTGAAATAATCGTACTGCATTTGATAACGACACTGCCGGTCATACAGCAGTGAAAACTATCCAGGAAAGCTAACTCCAAAATATATAGTCAGACGGAATATCCGGCCTGGCGGAAAGGGATGTTAATGATGAATTATTACAATTATTACGAAGAAAAATTAGGAATGATCGAGGCACAATGATAACAACAACGAAATAGTTGCCCATACCTGGCAGGAGATCAGATCGCTTTTTCATAGTTTAGAGCCGGGCGGCCGTCTTCGTATAACGATCAAAGCACAGCGCCAGAGGAGCAGAATGATGTCTCCAAAATGAATTGGGTATCAATATACGGATGGTTGAGGCGCCATCTTTATACAGCGATAAAAGTATAAAATAATCCCGAGGCAGCAATAGAGGTACTGGCAAAAAGAGCTGGCTACGTATGACAGAGAAGCAGTTTGTGTCGTAAAAATCTAAACGGCACTGGAAAGCCTATCAACCTGAACTTGGTAGCATTGGGATCTTTTGAATATGTGTGGAGTGGAAATCAGAGAAATATTTAAAAAGCTGTATTTTGTCTAATGCGAGAGCAATTTTGTTAGGTACATAATCAATCCCAGCGGGTACCTTGCTCCGACAAGAGAGGATAAAGAATTTACGAGCCAGTTAATTGAGGCAGGTGATCTTCTGGGTATCCCTGTTGTCGACAGTATAATTTGCGGAACAAAGGGGGACTATTACAAAGTTTGTCAAATGGGATGATGAGTGAGTGCAGGGCACTTAGAAATAGACCAAAAGCAAAAAAAGTTGCTGAAAAGGAGAGATAAATACGATGGAAAAACAAGTTGAAGGTACTGTATATCAGACCAATGAAACAACCGGAGTTGATTGAAATCAAGGAAGACCTTACGGAAATGCAGCGTCTTGTGGGAGGAACCATCGAGGTGTATATGCCTTTTGATGATGACGCAGCAATTGTATGCAATGAAGAAGGAAAAAAAATGCGGCGCTTACCACTGAACCGAGCAGTTCGGCGCAGAAAACGGGCAGCTGGGGGATATCATAGCGGGCAACTTTTTATTTGCAATGCGCCCGTTTACAGTGAATCGTTTCAAAGTCCGAGCGATAGTCAAATTAAAAAATATACGGAACGCTTTTTTACCCGGAGCGTTTTACTATTGCAGGCAACGGGAAGATCGTGGCGGAGAAAATCATGCCGCGGCATAACGAGATAGAAAGATAGGGCACACCTCTGACTTGCCTGCGTTTGTTCGTTGACCTTTTTTACTTCCTGCGGAGAAAAAGAGCGACCCCTGAAACCCCATTCGGAAAAAAAGGAGAAGTTATATGAATCGCAATATCAAAAAACAGCTATGGCTTAATGAGCAGGGAGGAGAGGCTGCTGAAGGAAAAGCGCGCGGCGGACGTGTTTATCTGAAAGCGGGACTGTTGCGCATGCTGCTTAGGGTACTACGAGCCGAAAGAAAAACCGGACGCGGCATTTTATCATGCTATGAATGGCATTACGTCAATCGGCAATAGTCTTAACCAGCTGGTGCAAAGAGCTCATGTTATGGGATTTGTAGATGAGGTAGTGCTGGAGGAAGAAATCAGTAGACTGCTGGGAATTGCGTCTTGCCATTGAGCAAAAAGTATCTTGAGCCAGATAAAAAGGGAGGGATAGCTGGCATGGCAGTAACGAGAATAAGCGGCCTGTCAGAGGACGGATCAAAGCAGTGATTGATTATGCTGCAAATCCGCAAAAACAGAGATATCTCTTCAAGACGTGCTGGAATATGCCGCAAACGGTATGAAAACGGAAAAAGGCATGTACGTCAAAGCGGTTCGAACTGTATCCAGCTGTAGCCAGTACACAAATTTCGTCTTATCAAAAAAAAAGTTCAATAAACAGGATTGCATTGATGGCATCGCAGGATATCATGCGTATCAAAGCTTTGCAGCAGGAGAGGTGACACCGGAGCAGGCTCATAAGATAGGGGAGGGAAATGGCACAACGATTGTGGGGAGATGCCTATCAGGTCGTGATTGCAACGCATTTGGACCGGGAACATATCCATAATCACTTTGTCATCAACTCGGTATCTTTCGTTGATGGCAAGAGATGCCGACAGAAACAGTGGAACGAGTTGTATCGTATATCGGATGAAGTTTGCAGAACACAGGGGCTCAGCGTTATAGAGAATCCCAAGGCAAAGAGAGGTGCCCCTGGACAGTCTATAAAGCTGAAAAGCAGGGAAGCCAACGAGGCTGAATCTGCAAAGGCAGCATTCGATATGAGGCTCTTGCCGGCAGCCGCAATCTGCAGGAGGTGTTATTATTTTTGAAAAAGCAAGGATACCTTATGCAGTTTTATGCACAGCAAATATTGACCATCAAAAAAAAAACTGGGCAGCGTCCAATTCGACTTTAAGAATGGGGAGAAGATTAAGCACGAATGAAGCAATCCTGGAGCGGTTAAAGAAAAAACGGGTTAAAGAATCGCCAGCGGTATCCGCCCAAAGAGAGCGGCGAATGCAATATCACTTGCCGACACGTAAAAGATAAGATTCGGAAGAAAAGCGGCTTTGCAGAGGCTGTATCTGTATTATTGCTATTTGCTGGGCTATCTGCCAAAGTATCAACAAAGTGCGAAAATGATACATTATCTTTACAGAGATGATCTGCTGAAGCTGAAGAATCTTTCCGATGAAGCGAAGTTCCTGGTGTTAAATAATGTAAGCACGCTGGGAGGACTTGCTACAGATGCGGAGCGGCCTGGAAAGGAAAATTTCAGAACTTTGCACTGAAAGAAATGAATATCGAAATATGATTCGCAGGATCGGCACACCTGCCGAAGGTAAGGGAAGCCCTTAGAGAGCAGAGATCGCGGAGATAGGAAGGGATTTAAAAATCCTGTCGTCGTCAGATTTGTTTATGCGACGGTATACTGAGCCGCACGGCTGAACTGGAGAATAAAATAGAAGGCGGCGGAAAGAATTGAAGAAGGAGCGCACTTTGTGATATACTGGCTTTGGCAACGGGGCAAGGGGAGGTGATAATATGTGCACAGCGAATGAGTTGAATGCGATTTTGCGAGAAGTTGCTAAAGGCGTATCAATCTGCATATGGGCAGAAATTGTAAAGATTCTCCTGTATGGCTCTTACGCGAGAGGTGATTATACGGAGGGAGTCTGATATTGACATTGTTAAAAATGTTAGAGGGGAAAGAAGACAGCGTAGGATAAATGGATCAGATCTGGGATAAAAGCCATGAATTAGAGCTTGAATAAGAGAAATATCATCTCCGTGACTGTAATTCCATACAATAAATATGGAAAAGATTCAAGAAAGAAAGTTGCTGCCATACTATAGAAATATTGAACTGGAAGGGGGTTGAAGTAGTTGCTTGATGAAGCGAGGAGAGTACTTGCTGTATATCGACTTGAGATGGCGAAGGAACAGTTAAATTAAATAACAAGCCGAAAAGAGCACCTGGCAATTGCCAGGTGTTTTTATTTGGAAAGTGAGGAGCAGAATATGAATTACGGAGGAGAAGCAGCAGAGCAGGTTGTGCGTATGTCCTTAGCTGGCATGGAGGTTGCGGTTAAGATTACTGGCAGCGGGGCAAAGAAATCTTGCCGTTTTGCTGGCCGCCGCATTGAAAGAGGAACAGAAAACACAAAGGAAAGCCAGACTGACAAGTATGCTCAAATCAGGCAAGGAATTGACGATTTTACAATGCCTGCAAAGGACATGAAAATTTTTGCCGCAGAGGCAAAGAGATATGGTGTGCTTTACAGTGTCATAAAGGATCGCCAGGCGAAGACAAAGTCAAATCGTGAACATCATAACCAGAGCGGAGGATGCGCCTAAGATTAACAGAATCATGGAGCGGTTTCATTTAATCATACCGGAAAAAGGTGATGCGCTTAAGTCGGACACAGCTGACGATCTGCGTCGAGAAATTGATCCAGAGCAGCTGCTTGAGGAGGTACTGAGCGAAAACCCCAGAGAACCGGACAGGAAACAGAATATCCGTCCGGGAAAAGCTCAAAAGCAAAAAAGAGATGCGGGATTCAACCCACTACTACGAATAAGTTATCAGTTAGAGAACAGCTGGCGCACTACCGCAAAAGTGAAGATGAAGGGTTTTGCAATTATTTTCAGGAGGGAATAGAGCAAAAAAAGAAGAGAGAGGTAAGTGATGAGTGATATTTATGATATGCTGGAAAACGGCCAGAGACAGAAAGTCTCAACGATATACGATAGAAGAATATAAGCAGCTTAAAAAAAGAAGAAAAAAAATCAGGTTTTTCAGATCGCAAATGAGCAATTAGAGCAGGTCTTAGGCAGCCAGGAGCAATTTCAGCGCTATTTAGATATTCAGAGTCGTATGGATCGCTATTCCGCCACTAATGTGCTGCTGATTATGCGTCAGCGTCCCTGACACCAGCCAATTAAAAGATTATGAAGGATGGTTGCAGGCAGGTACTCGAGTGAATCGCGGTGAAAAAAGCATTACAATTCTGGAACCATACGCTTATCAGAAAAGCGATGGGAGCACGGGGACGGGATATAATGTTAAAAAAGTATTTGACATATCTCAGACATCTATGCCAAATATTCTAAAAAAGAAAGGCCAACACAACAGCAGGTGTTGAAAAGCTCTGGTCCGCAGCGCTCCGGTACCTGTAAAAGCGGATGACGGGGGAGAACTGCCAGGGGGAAAAATATTCATTACGATGAGGGCAGCATGACGGTATATATCCGCAGGGGCTTGACAGCTGATGAATTTTTCAATAGTCTGTCTGAAACACTGGCCAATGTCAGGTTAGATAACGGTGCTGCTGGACAGTAAGTACCAGGATGAGGGCAAAACCGTAACATATGCTTCCAGAGCATTTGACTTTATGCGATCGGATCAAAAATTCCACAGCTAGCCTCAGCAACTAGATCAAAAAAGAAGTGAGAAAGGAGCTGAATCGTGCAAGAACGATCTTTTTTAGCCAAATGAAAAGTGAGTGCTATCTGGAGGTCGATTTGGATAGGCAGGCGCTGAGAAAAGCGGGCAAAGTGAAAGATGAAAGATAGGAAAATGCTGCTGCTATGCTGTGTGATGGGGGGAGCGTGCCGGTGATATGCATAGCGGTACTTATGGCTCCATATCTTGATGAGGGTCTGGCAGGGATTATTGCAGGATTGAATCAGCAGCTGGATGAACCGGATATAACATGGTGTAGCAACAGTTTGCGCTCTATATATGCCTGTGTACCTTTTTATATATGCGCTGGGTATAGGTATATATCTATCCGTGCAGAGAAATTATCGCCGCGGGGGAAGAACATGGCTCGGCAAAATGGGGAGATGTTGACGCAATTTGCAAGCGATATGCCCAGAAGCCATTAAATGAGAATAAGATTTTTGACGCAGCATGTTTGCATAGGACTTGATGGTAAGAAGCATCGCAGAAATCTGAATGTATTGGTATGCGGCGGCAGCGGCGCTGGGAAAACTCGTTTTTACTGCAAGCCCAATGTGCTGCAGGGCAATACATCCATGGTTATACTTGACCCAAAGGGGGAGATTGCAAGAGATACTGGCAAACTGTTGCAGGAAAAGGGATACGAGGTTAAAGTGCTTGATCTGATTAATATGGAACGTAGCCATTGCTATAACCCTTTTGTTTACCTGCATACGGATAATGATGCAGCGACTGGTCACAAATCTGTTTAAATCAACAACGCCAAAGGGCAGTCAGTCACAGGATCCTTTTTGGGATACGGCAGCCAGCATGCTGTTGATGGCACTGATCTTTTATCTGAAATACGAAGCTCCGTCTGATGAGCAGAACTTTGCTATGGTCTTGGAGCTGCTGAGAGCGGGAGACGTAAAAAGAGGATGACGAGGATTATGTGAGCCCTCTTGATCATTTGTTTTATGATCTGGAGCGCAATCACCCGGATCATATTGCCGTAAAATACTACAAAAAAACTATCATAGTGGGTCAGGAAAAACGTTGAAATCTATTCAGATTACCCTGGCAGCAAGACTGGAGAAGTTCAACTTGGAGGCTTTGGCAGCTGACAATTACTGACGAATTGGATTTACCGTCCTTGGGGAGAACGGAAGGTTGCACTGTTTGCAATTATCCCGGATAATGACACTAGCTTTAATTTTTTTGGTCAGCATACTTTACACCCAGCTTTTTTCAGCAGCTTTTTTGGCTGGCAGATCACAAGTATAACGGTAGTCTTCCAATGCACTGCCATTTTTATCATGGATGAGTTTGTTAACGTAAGTCTTCCAGACGACTTTGATAAAATACTGTCTGTTATGCGTTCCAGGGGTGTATCGGTAAGCATCATACTGCAGAATCTGGCGCAGATCAAAGCGTTATTCGAGAAACAGTGGGAAAGTATCGTAGGTAACTGCGATACATTTCTCTATTTGGGCGGTAACGAGCAAAGTACCCATAAGTATGTGTCAGAGCTTTTGGGAAAGGCAACCATCGACACGAATACCTATGGAAATCGACAGGAAGAAGCGGGAACTATTCAACCAATTATCAGATATCCGGCCGGGAATTGATGACACCAGATGAGGTTCGGATGCTGGATAATCGGTATGCACTTCTTTTTATTCGAGGAGAGCGGCCTGTGAAGGATCTGAAATATGATATCCTAAAGCACCCTAATGTAAAGTTTACGCCTGATGGAAAGGGGCGAGGCGTATTGTCACGGAGATATAGAACATGCTGTGGGCACAATTTCAATTTTAGAATGTAAGGCACAGTAAGAGGGATCTTGCAAATTTGTTGATTTTCTTAGCCGGAGCGCTTATAATATAGGTAAAGAATATCCGATAAGTAAAGAATTTCAAACGAAAGCTTTAAAAAGAAAGGAAGGAAATTGAAATGGATTTAGCAAGATTGTCGAGGAAAGGCCAAAATTACAATACCGGTAGCAATACGGAAAAACTACAGTTAAAAGAAGGAGATAAAGTTATGATTTTTGAAGAAGGAGGAAGGTTTTATATTGAAAACCCATCATTACTGGCATTCCAACGGGTTGAGCAGGCATTTGATGGAGCAGCAAAAGATGCCGGATTTGAAACCGAGGAAGAGATGCAGGATTACATGAAAGAGATCCGGAAAGAAGTAAGGGGGTATTAGTGTGCGCGTTATGCTTGACACCAATATCCTTTGTATCAATGATTTTTCTTCCCATCAGCTCAAACGAAAGCCTTAGCGACGGAAGCCACGAAGCATACGAAATTGTTATCTGCGATTACGTGATTGAAGAGTTAAGGCTGGTAACCAGACGAAAATTTCCCCACAAGGGAGCGTGATTTAGAATGGTTCTTTTTACGAATTGCCATTTGAAATGGTATATACACCTAAAGCATTAGACTTGAAAAGGCTTGCCTTCTGTGCGTGATGATGAAAAGATGCGCCTATATTAGCTACAGCGATGTTGGAGAATATAGATGTGTTTATCACAGGTGATAAAGATTTTTTAGTATTAGATGTTGATACACCTGAGTTATTTTACGATGACAAATTCTTAGAACGTTTTTTAAGTAATAATATGGTAACAGCATGAGACCTGAGTTTTTACTCAGGGTCTTTTTCTTTTGTCCTAAAAGTATGGGATACGGAATGTAAGTATAGAAAAAGAAGAGGAGAAATCGAATCATGAAAGGAAAAGGAAGAAAAATAGGGCATTTACTGCGATAGGAATTTTTTTGTTGCTGTTTTTATTACACAGATGGCATGGGCAGCTAGTGATCCTCTGGCGGTTATAAATAACCTGTCGGATTTTTATCTTTGCTTGTGATTAGAGCAATCGGCATCATTTGCTGGGTATTGGTATTATGCAGGTCGGCTTGTCCTTTAAAGCCATGATCCATCACAGCGGGCAAACGGATTTTTTAACGTTGGCAGGGAGGGATCATTATCGCGTTTACAAAGGAGATTCTAACGTTGATTACAGGCTGATTGGGAGAGGCGTATAGTATGTCAGATAATTGGGTAGTGCAGAACCTGCAGAACGCCTTGGAAACCTGGAATAATAAGTTAGCAGATATCTGGGGTGTTACTGACGGAATCTCCCCCAAAGCTTTCGCGGGGGCGGGATATGGCAGGTAATAGTCAATATCCATGGAGCGCTCCAGGCGATAGGTCTGGCCTTATTGGTGTTGTTTTTTCTGCTCGGTGTGGTTAAGACCTGCGGCAGTCTGAGCGAGGTTAAAGGCCGGAGCAGGCGCTAAGGCTTTTTTTTCTCCGTTTTGCGATTGCGAAAGGAGCTGTAACTTACGGCCTGGAATTAATGATATCGCTGTTTACGATATTGCAGGGGCTTGTGGCGACGATCATGCAGACAGCCGGCATTGCCGCATCCTCATCCATGACGCTGCCTGCAGAGATGATTACGGCCATTGAGGATTGTGGCTTTTTGAAAGTATTCCCCTATGGGCAGTTACGATCATCGGAAGCCTGGTCATCACGGTGCTGTCATTTATTATCATTATGACCGTATATGGCCGCTTTTTTAAGTTATATATGTATACGGCCATTGCGCCGATCCCGTTGTCAACGTTTGCCGGAGAACCTGTGCAGCAGATTGGGATTTCGTTCTTTTTGAAATCCTATGCCGGCGATATGCTTGGAAGGTGCCATCATCATCCTTGCCTGCGTTATCTTTTCAACCTATGCGGCAGCACCGCCTGTCGTAATGCAGACGCGGCGCCGGTTTGCCATGGTCTGGTCTTATGTGGGTGAGTTGATCTTCAACATGCTGATTCTTGTAGGGAGTGTCAAAGCGGCGGACCATCTGGTGCGTGAGATGATGGGATTATAATATAGCCTGGCAAATTGACAGGCACAATGTTTGAGGTGTCTAAAAGTGGATGCAAAATCGAAAGAAAGCAACAATGTGTCCATCAGTATCAACCCGGAGATACAGAGTACACGGAATCCATTTTCTGGGGACTGACCTTTGCGTCAGTTTCTTTTTCTTTGGCAGGATGCATTGTCTCAGTAGGTATTTTTTCTTTCTTACCCAGTCCAGCCCCCTCTAAGTGGTTGGTCTGCTGGAATGTTTGTCATAAGCAGGACATGACTTGTGACAGAAAGGGCAGTCATTCTCATGCCATTTATTAGGTCTGGCTTTTGATACGGATGTGTTTCACGCCATCCTCATCAGAGTAAAGATTAAAATTTTCTATCAAGAGAATATAGTATTGACAAAATTTTGTGGGGTGGGATAAAATGATGGTAAAAAATTCCAAAACATAACGCATTGGTGCCTTTCGCAAAAGAAGAAAAATAAACATGAAAAAGAGAACGAACTTGGGAAAAAAGTTAGTAACAATGTTAGTGTCTGTAGGCTTTTTTGCAGTTTTGATTACAGTCTTGAATTTAATGGCATTACAAGCTATTCGAGGAAAAGAATAATGTGCTTATAGAACAGTTTGAACAATATGAAGAAGCAGTGGAAAATAATGATACCGCGGTTTTTGAAACAGCAAAAGGAGAAGTGGCAGAAGCCATCAGACATATCAACTACAGAATAAATGGAAGCATCATTTTTGATCTTGCACTTGTGGTAGCTGATATTATTGTAATCGTACTTCTTTCGATTGTTATTAATAAGTCCATTGTTTGTCCAGCAAAAAAAGAGCAAAGAATGATTTGATGATATCATTTTAGGTATAGAATCAGGACAGGGTAATCTTACGTTAAGAGTATTTGATGAAACCAGTGATGAAATTGGTCAGCAAAATGGTGTCAACCATTTTATTGAAAACATTACAAAATCTTATGGTAAAGATTCCAGTGTGTATCAAAAGATAGAAAAAAATCTTCCTATCTTGTACAAAATGAGGCGGAATCTTCAAATATGAGTGCATCCAATGAGTGCAACATCGGAAGAACTTGCAGCATCCAT
>VOFJ01000784.1_pt1 | contig 31545 bp, 65 predicted proteins | sample 5384081 | NCBI WGS metagenome assembly VOFJ01 (sample SAMN12384729, study PRJNA508395) | human gut metagenome | isolation source: healthy gut I | host: Homo sapiens | reverse complement strand
CTGTACCAAAAATATCTTATTTTTCACTATGACATTCTGGGCAAACTTTTTACAATTTCTTGCTCATAACCACAATAATGACATTTCAGTTTTTTTCATAACTATGGTAAGTCAGACTTATATTGCAATTTTTGCATTTTACTGTATATCCACAATCTCTACACATAATAAAAGTAGAATATCCTCTTCTGTTTAAAAATAATATTGTTTGTCTTTTTTTGTTTTAAATTTTCTTCTATTTCTTGATATAATTCCCTACTTAACATTGAGCGGTTTCCATTTGCTAATTCTTGTTTTAAATCAATAATGCTAACTTTTGGTAATGACGAATTATTTGCTCTTTTAGTTAATTCTAATAGTTCTATTTTTCCTAATGTTTTTGCTTTATAATATGTATTAATATCTGGTGTTGCACTTCCAAATACTAATGGACAATTATTTTGTTTTGCAATGTATTTTGCTACTTGTTTTGCATCATATTTTGGATTTGCCTCGGATTTATAAGAACTATCATGTTCTTCATCTATTATAATAATTCCTAAATTTGTAACTGGTGCAAAAATTGCAGACCTTGCACCTATTACTATTTTTGCTTTTCCTTCTTTTATTTTATTCCATTCATCATATTTTTCTCCGATTGATAGTTTACTATGCAATACAGCTATTTTTTCTTTTCCAAATCTTGAAATAAATCTATCTAACATTTGTGGAGTTAATGATATTTCAGGGACTAAAACAATTGCAGTTTCTTGCATTTCTAGTATTTTTTTGTATTAACTGTAAATATACTTCTGTTTTTCCGTGAACCAGTTACCCCATATAATAAAAACCTTTTATATTCTTTTTCATCTATACTTTTAGCAACTTTTTCAAATGCATTTTGCTGTTCTTCTGTTAGTTTTAATTTGTTTGTTGATGCTAAATTTTTTGTTTCTTAACGGATCTCTTTTCTATCTTTTTCTTCAAATTCTAATTCTAAATATCCATTTTTTTTAATTAGTGTATTTATAATAGCTCTTGAACAATCTGTATGCATCTCTATCTCTGGTATAGTTAATCCTTCATTTTTTTTTTTTGTATAAATTTAAGTGCTCTTATTTGCTTTTCTGATTTGATCTTTTTTTTATTATCGATTTCAAATAATATTTCGTCTTTTTTCTTTTTTAAATATACAACTCTTATGATTTTTTCCTGTGCTTTCTTTTTTTTTCCTCTTGTTCCAGGTGTAAGCATAAGTTTTATACAATCAGATATATTACAAAAATATCTATTTGCCATCCATTTTGCCAATTCTATTTTCTTTTCATCTAAACTATTTTCTATTTTTTTGCAATTTCTTTTTTACTTTAAATTCTGTATTATCCTTTATTCTTGTTACAAATGCTTCTTCTAATTTTCCTCCTTTTCCAAAAAGGGACTAAAACTTTACTTCCAATTATAACAAAATCTTCTAGCTCTTTTGGAATAGCATAATCAAATGTTCTATTTAATTTTTTTTGGCTGTTCTATTTATAATTACTTCTGCTATCATTCTCTATTATTCTTTCTCCTTATATAAAAAAGCCATCTGAAAGATAGCTTTTTTATTGTTGTTCTAATAATTTCATTTCGTTTTCTAATATTGTCATAACTATTTGAACTGTTTTTTTCTAGATTATCATTTTTTTTAATACATAATCGTATAAATTAATTCTAGATTCTTCATATTCAAATCTACTTAACCTTAAGCGTATTTCTGCTGGGCTTGGTTTATCAACTCTATCTTGTAACCTTTTTTTTCAAGTTCTTCTTTAGGCACTCTTAAAAAATAGTAACTACTTTTGTGTCTGCATTTAACAAATCTTTTAAATGTTCTGTACCATTTACATCAATATCTTTTTTTACTATTATTTTTCCACTTTCAATTTTTTTCATTTAGTAATTTCTTTGAAGTTCCATAATAATTGTTATGATGTACATCATACTCATAGAAATGCCCTTTTTCTATCATTTCTTCAAATTCTTCTCTAGTTACAAAATTATATGTTCCACCTTCTACATCTCCTTCACGCATAGGTCTAGAAGTAAATGAAGGAAGAGATTCTACATTTTCCATTCTTTTTTTATTAGTTCTTTTTTATTGTATCTTTTCCTGCTCCTGCTACTCCAGATAATATTACTAACATATTTCTACCTTCCCCTCTGCAATTTCATTAGCAGCTAATGTAACTGGAGATTCCTCTTTAACATCTGTTTTTTACTTCTGCCCCTGCAGCTATTTGTCTTGCACGTCTTGCTTGTTGCAATTACTAACTCATATCTATTATCTGCCTTTTTTTAATAATTCTGAAACACTTGGTTTTACCATCATTTTAAATCCACTCCTTTATAAAATTATTTTATAGCTTCTGCTATTTGTTTTCCACCATCATCTTGTGATATTGTTTTATCTATTCTACCTCCTACAGTTTCTGGTTGAACTGCTGATAGTATGATATGTCCTGAATCCATAATTAATACTGCTCTTGTTCTTCTTCCATATGTAGCATCTACCGCTTGTTTTATTATCTTTTTGATTCTTGTACCATTCTTTTTAATAGGTGCAGATTCTGGGCTTACAATTGCTACAATTCTTTCTGCTGAAACAATATTTCCAAATCCTATATTTACTAATTGCATAAAATCAAATCCTTTCTATTCTATATTTTGTACTTGTTCTCTTATGTTTTCAATTTCTGTTTTTTATATCAATAACTCCATTTGTTATTTCTAAATTGTTTGCTTTTGAGCCTATTGTATTTGTTTCACGATTCATCTCTTTGTATTATAAAATCTAGTTTTTCCCTATTGCCTCATTTGAATTTAGTAAATTTTTAAATTGTGATATGTGACTATTTAATCTAGTGACCTCTTCTTCAATAGAACATTTATCTGCATATATTACAACTTCTTGAGCTAATCTTGTTTTATCAATCTCCTGATTTTTTAGTATTTCATTAATTCTCTCTTCTAATTTTACTACATATTCTTCCAATAAGTCCAGTAGAAAGTTTAGCTATTTCTTCTACTTTTTTTTTTATTTATTATATTTAATCTTTTTAATAAATCTTCTGATATTTTATTTCCTTCTGTCTCTCTCATTTGAACTAAATTATCTGTTGCTATAGTTATGGTTTCTAATACTTCCTCTGTTATCTTTTCGTCATCTTGGCTGCTTTGTATATTTAATACATCTGGATATTTGGAAATTTCAGTAACTTGTATATCTGATAATATATTTTTCTTTTTTCAGCTAATTTTTTTAATTCATCAATATATGCTTTTTGCTAATTCTGTATTTATTTTAATTTCTTTTCCCTCTAGCGAATTATTTTCAAAAAGTAACAAAAACATCAATTTTTCCTCTTTTTACCTTTTTTGCAATCTCTTTTTTTATTTGTTTCTTCTAAATAACTAAGTTGTTTTGGGATTCTTACTGATATATCTAAATATCTATGATTTACGCTTTTTATCTCTATTTGATAATCTCTATCATCTTTTGAAAGCTTTGCTCTAACCATATCCTGTCATCCTTTTAATCATTTTCTTTTTACCTCTTTTTCAACTTTCTTAGTTTTTTTACACTTGAAGATTTTTTTCTTTTTTTTCATTTTTAGTTTTTTCTTCTACATTTTCTATTTTTCTTCTTTTTAGCTTCTGTTTTTGTCTCTTTAGATTGTTTTTCTGTTTTATCTTCTATTACTTTTTTATTGCTTTTTGCTTTTTGTTTTTGGTTTTTTCTTTATTTTTTAGATTCATTCACTTTTTTTTTGTTTTCTCTTACTATTTGTTTTTGTTTTGCTATCTTTATTTTGTTTTATTTCAGTGTTATTTGTTTCTTTACTTTGATTTTCTTTTTGTACTTTCTAATTCGTCTGTTTCTTCTTTTTTCCTTTTCATTTTTGTCTTCTTTTTTTAGCTTCTTTTTTATTGGTTCATCTTCTTTAACAATTTTTGATATATCACTTAATCCTTTTAAATACTCTTTTTTATCTTTTGTATAAATAATTATTACTTTTAAAACATAATAAATTACAACAATTCCTGATGAAATTAACATATATGATTTAAAATCATATTTCAATAATGTTATCATATGCATAATAGATAAAGAGTATATAGATAAAGCTAATAGTTCTATCCCTGTAATTGCTACTTCTCCACTGTCTTTTTTTGTAAGCTTTTTCTAATGCTAATATTCCTAATATTAAAAAAGCTCAGAAAATACTTGTATATCTTGTGCTAATCTGTCTAAATTCATTCTTGTATAAACAAAAAATAAAATTATGAAATAAATTATAATACATAGTGCTCTTGACAAATTTTTTTCCTATTTTTTTTTTCATCATTTCCTCCTAATTTTCTAGTTCATACATTATTACACTTAAAACATTTAAAGCTACAGTTTCTGTTCTTAATATTCTTTTTCCTAATGTAATTGATTTTGCCCCCCGTTTTTTTGTAACAGTTCAACTTCCTCTGTTGATATTCCTCCTTCAGGTCAATAATAACTGCTATTTTAAATTTGCTATTGTTATCTAAATTTTCTTTTATATTATTTAATTCTTGTTTTATCGTGATTTTTTTTCTTCCTTTTCATATGCCAATAATACTATATCATATTCTTTTAGCATATTACAAATGTTTTTTTTTTTTTGGGTAAATTTAATATTGGTTTTATTTTGGGTATTATATTTCTTCCACATTGTTTAGCTGCTACTTCTGATATTTTTTTGCCATCTTTGTAGTTTTTTTTTGCTTATCTTTTTCATTTACCTTCACAACACATCTTTTTCATTTCAATTGGTATAATATCGTAAACTCCTAATTCAACTGATTTTTGAATAATTAACTCCATTTTATCTGCTTTTGGTAACCCTTGCATAATTGTTACTTGTATATTTGATTCCGAATTGTTTTCTAATTCTTTTTCAATTTTACATTTTATATATTCCTCTGAAATTTCTTCTATTTTACATAAATAATCTTTTTTTATTTGAAGTATTGCATATTATTAACTCGTTTCCTACTTTTTCTCTTAATACATTTTTTATGTGTTTTACATCATTTCCTATTACTTTTACATCTTCTTTTTTGTATTTGTTCTTCATTAACAAAAAAATTTTGGCATATTTTTTCTCCTTTTTATGCACCTTATTATATCATACAATTTTGCCTTTTTTCTACAAAAAAAAAAAAAATTATATTAGATTTTGTTCTAATATAATTTCTTACAATATAAATGCTTTAACAAAAATTGTTTCAGAGCATTTTTTGGTTTTTTAATAATTTTCTGCTTTAATCTCAAAATATGCTTTTGGATGTGCACATACAGGGCATACTTGTGGAGCTGACTTTCCAATTACTATATGTCCACAGTTTCTACATTTCCAAATTCTATCTCCATCTTTGCTAAATACTAAACCGTTTTCAACATTTTCTAATAGTTTTTTGTATCTTTCTTCATGTTCTTTTTCTATTTTTGCAACTTCTGCAAAAAGAAATGCGATGTGATCAATCCTTCTTCTTTTTGCTTCTTTTGCCATTCTATCGTACATGTCTGTCCATTCATAATTTTCTCCTTCTGCTGCTGCTTTTAAATTTTCTGCTGTAGATAAAATTTCTCCTCCTTGTAATAATTTAAACCACATTTTTGCATGTTCTTTTTTTTTCATTATCAGCTGTTTCTTGAAAAATTGCCGCTATTTGTTCATACCCTTCTTTTTTTTTTTGCTTTGCTTGCAAAGTATGTATATTTATTTCTTGCTTGAGATTCTCCTGCAAAAGCCTCCATTAAATTCTTTTCTGTTTTACTTCCTTTTAATTCCATTTTAAAATTCCTCCTTATTTCATTTTTGATTTACATTTTTCACATATTCCATTAATAGTTATGCTGTTTATATCTATATCTACATTAGTTTGTTTTTTTATGTTACTTATTAAATTATCTTTTTCGAATTTATAATAAAAGTCAAATGCTTTATCACAAACTTTACATATAGCATGATAATGTTCTTCGTATAAATAATCATATCTATCTGGTCCTGTTGCTATTGTTATTTTCTCAATAATACCTTTCTCTACTAATATATTTATGTTTCTATATACTGTACTTCTGCTGATTTTTGGTTCTTTTTTTTTTTGTAACTAGTATATATATTTCTTCAGCAGTTGGATGAGTTCGATTATTTTTTATAACTTCTAGTATTATTTCTCTTTTTTGGAATAGTTATTCATAAATCTCTCCTTTAAATTAGAATAGTTCCTAATTTAGTTAGTATTTTATCTCACAAATTTTATATTGTCAATAGATATTTCAAAATTTATAATTGATGCAACTACAAATAAAAATGAAGAGTGTGAGTCTTCATTTCTATCTAACAGTATCTAATATAAATATTAAAAAAATTTTTTTTTAATTGGTACCGATGGTGGGACTCGAACCCACATGGTTTCCCGCATGATTTTGAGTCATGTGCGTCTACCAATTCCGCCACATCGGCATAATTATTTAAACAAAAAAATATGTACTAATATATATTAGCACATATTTTTTAAATTGTCTAGATTTTTTTAAACTTTATTTTCTTCTTGCTTTTTATTAAAGCGTCATACTCAAAAAACAGTAACTGTTTTTATATTTATTTCAGAAAAAGTCATCTTTTTCATTTTCAAATTCAACCATTTTAAAACTTGTTTTATTTTTTAAATCTAATTGCAGCTTAGAAATATCTACTAAAATCTTTGTTGATAAGTCTTGTCCTACTGGTAAAGTCTTGTTTTGATTATCATAAAAAAATACAATTTGTATAACTTATTGCATTGCTTCCTTCTTTTAAATCTATTTTATAAAAATTTATTTTATTATTTTTTTTTTTATAGCTTCTTGTATTTCTTTTTCAGGATTAATATCAAATATATTTATTTTTCTATCATCTAAATTATTCTCTCCGATTGCTTTATATACTGGTATTTCTTCTGGTACCACTACTTTATTCATAGCTGTTTTTAAATTTAGCAATTATTTTTTTTCAAGTGATAATTTAAAAGCCGATTTGTTTTGTATTTTTATTTATTTCTAATATATTAAATTTGTCTTTAGCCAACTCTCTGTGTTTTTTATTTTTTATCTTTGATACTTTAGTACTATCTTGAATTATTCCTCCAAATATGTCAAATTCTTCATTTTTCTGATAAGGATTTTTCCTGTATAGCTTCTTTTTTTTTTTCAATGTAGTTTCTATATCTTTTGGTTGAAATTCATTAATTTTTATTTTGTTTATTATTTCTAATAAATTAGTTGAAGTTATATATACACTATCTGTTTCATCTTTGCTAAGATTTTTTCTTTGTATTTTGTCCATCTTTTTTTTTGCCAAAATTTTTCTAAATCTTCCTCATAATCAAAAACTCTTGTTATTTTCTTTATTATATTAACTTCTTCCGCTTCTCCTTCTGGTAAAGTTGCCATTTCATCTTTGTTGCTATATTTCCAAAATTCAAATATACTTTTTTTATGGCTATCAATTTCTTCAATAAAAAAGCTGTTGCATTTTCAATTTTTTCTGCATATTTTTATTTTTTAATTTTAAGCTATTTATGTCCATTATGACATTTTTCAATTCATTTTCTTTTAGTTCTATTACTTTATATAGTTCCACTAATTCTTCTATTGTATAATTTTGTTTTTTTCTTTTCTTTTTTAGGTAATTCTTCATTTTCTTCATGATGTATTTCTATTTTACTTTCATCTATATTTTTCTTCTTTTTTTACCTTGTTTTTATTATTTTTTTTTACTATATTTAAAATAATATTTAAATTTTCCAAAAAGGATTTTTTACATTCTAAAAATGTAGATATTTGTTTTTCTTTTGCTAGATATTCTATTTCTTGTGCAGCAATTTCTACTTTTAATTTTTTCCAATTTGAGTTTATTTTCTTTCTATTAAATCTTCTGCTACTTTTTGTTTTTTCTTCGCCTAAATGATATTGATTACTAATCCATTCAGCTATATCTATATATTCTATTTTTTTCATCTTCTAAATAAAATTCTAATTCTCCATTTTTATTAATATTAGTTTTAAAATGAAAATAATGTGGTAATTCTGTTTGTAAAATAAACATTGCTTTTAGTAATTTATATAATTGATTTGCATCTTCTTGTGTGTTTAATTTTATTTTATATGGACTTTTTATTTTATGATATACTTCAGTTTCTCCAACTATATGTATACTTAACTTATTTCTTTTATCATATACCTCATAAATTAATGGCCAATCTTTTGTAAAAAAGCCATAGGTAGTTTTCAATATCCTCAAATTCTGATTTTTTTTTTAAATATTTATTGCTATATTCAACATTACGAATTGGTACAAATATCTTTTCATTTTTCTTTTTTTCTTTAATTTTTTCTTTATTAAAAAGAAAAATGTTGAATAATCAGAATCTTCTGTAGGTACTAACATAAAATATTGATTTGTATTTTCTGAATAATAAATTTGCCATAAATAATTATTTTCATATTTTACTTTAAATGGTATTTTTTTACTCAAACTAGTTTGTTCTTTTTTCTATTTCTTCTACTTCATCTATTTTAAATTGTTTTAACATACTTAAAAAAAGTAGTATATTTTAAAATGTTTTCTTCATTTTCTCCATCTAAATATTGTGCCAAAGGCTTTTGTTGTTTATACTTTTCGCTAATTTCATCTAATCTATTTGTTGGCGATAACAATATTTGAATATCTTTAACTGGTATGTACCTATATTGTTTATATTGTTTCTCTTCATAAAATTTTGGAATTCTAAATTCCAAAGGTTTATACTCTTTTAATTCTTCTGGAATATTTTCTAAATCTAATCCTATATATTCCAATTTTTTCTTTTATACTATTATTTTTTATCTCCAGCTTTTTTTTAGGCAATGTTTATTTCTCCCCTCTATTAATTATTTATTTTATAATATCATAGAAATTTTTTAAATTCATATCCTTCTTCTTTTTAGTTTTTAGCAATGATTTGTGGTAACGCATCTGCTGTTACACTTTTAGCCGCTGCATCATGCATTAATATAACTAAACTATTTTTATTTCCATTGTTTCTGTTAATCTTGTCATTTCAAACTCTACTGAAAGATTATTAGTCTCAGCATCTCCTGTTAACGCATTCCAATCAACATTTACAATATTATTTTGTAATAATATTTCTTTTGCTTCTTTTTTTTATCTCTGCATATTTTCCTCCAGCTAATCCTCCTGAAATCTAAATAAATGTGAATTGTAGTCAGGTACTTCTATAGCATTTTTTTACTTTATCATTACATTCATTATATTCATCTAATACTGATTGTGGAGATGAATATATTTTTAGAGTATGTATGAGAATATCCATGATTTGCTAAGTAATGTCCTTCTTCATACATTCTTTTTTTACAACGTCTTTCCTTGAATCAACGTTTGACCCTAATATAAAAAAAAGGTTGCTTTTACATTTTCTTGCTTTAATATTATCTAGTATTTTTTGAAGTAACAGGAGATGGTCCATCATCAAATGTTAGAAATACCCTTTTAGTATCGGATTTATAAATAGTATCCATATTTTGTTTTCCGAATATCAGTTAGCTGTGGATTTCTTTCCTTTTTTTTTTTTTTTTTTCTGTCTCTTCTTTTATTTTAGCTTGTTTTTTTTTCTTCTTCTTGATGTTTTATTGAATTCAACTGTGCTTCGTATTGTTTATATACTTTTATATATTCTTCCATTAAATTTTTAATATGGTTAATTGTTAATAATATACAGAACAACAATAAAATTAATATTACCATAATAAATATTCTTTTTTTTATCTAGTTTAGTCCTTGTATCTATTTTGTATACATCTAATTTATAATCGTTATCATCATTAACCATTTTTTTACTTCCTCTTATTTTACATTTTTCAACTTCTTTTTTTTTTTTTATATTATATACTATTTTTTATATTTTTTGTAGTAAATTTTTAAAAAAACTCCAATAAAATTAATTGGAGTTTTTATTTTAAACTTTCATTGTGTTTTTTATATATTCTATTTCTTCTTCAATATTTAATCTCATAAATATAGGCTCACCTTTTTTATTACTTGAACATTATTAAGCTTATCATATTTTTTTTAATAATTCCCATTTTTTTAAATCTTGATCTTTTATTCCAATCTGTCTGAAAATATTTTCTGCTGTATCATTCATAAAAGGTTTGATTAAAATTGCTATTTTTCTTAAATTCTCAATTAAATGATACATACATGATTCTAATTTATCTTTATTTTTTCTTCTTCTTTTGCTAATGACCATGGCATTGTTTCGTCAATATATTTATTTGTTCTTGAAATTAATGTCCAAATTTCTTGTAACGCATTTGCTATTTCATATTCTTGCATTTTTTCTTCAAATTTTTCAATTTGCTCTATAGTAAATTTTTCGAATTCTTCATCTACTTCATTTGGTTTACCATTATACTTAGGTACTTTGTTTTTTCCTTCAAAGTACTTGTTTACCATTGATACCGTTCTATTTAGTAAATTACTTAAATCATTGCATAAATCAAAATTATATCTTTCTACAAACTCCTCTGGTGTAAATACTCCATCTTGTGATACTGGTATTTCTCTTAGCAAGAAATATTTTGTAGCATCTAAACCATATCTTTCAATTAAAGTTTCTGGATAAATTACATTTCCTTTTTTTGATTTTGACATTTTTCCATCTTTCATCATTATCCAGTTATGTACTAGGATGGTTTTTGGAAGTGGTAAATCTAATGCCATTAAAAATATAGGCCAATAAATTAAATGAAATCTAGCAATATCTTTTCCAACTACTTGTAAATCAGCTGGCCAATATTTTTTTAAATAGTTTATCATCTTCAGATAAATATCCTAAAGCTGTTAAATAATTTGTTAATGCATCTACCCATACATAAATAACATGTTTTGGGTCTTTTAAAACTTTTATTCCCCAATCAAAAGAAGTTTCTTGTTACGCATAAATCTTCTAGTCCTGGTTTTATAAAGTTATTTATCATTTCATTTTTTTTACGAAATGCTGGTTTTACAAAATCAGGATGATCTTCATAATATTTTAAAAAGTCTATCTGCATACTTTTTTCATATTGAAAAAATATGATTCTTCTTTCATTAATTTTACTTCTCTACCACAGTCAGGGCATTTTCCATTTACTAATTGTGTTTCTGTAAAATATGTTTCGCATGGTACGCAATACCAACCTTCATATTCACCTTTGTATATGTCCCCTTGTTCCATGAAATGATCAAATATCTTTTGAACTGTCTTTTCATGTTCTGAATCTGTTGTCCTTATAAAATGGTCATAGTCTATATCCATTTTTTTCCATAATTCTTTGGCCATAGCTGCCATTTCATCGACATATTCTTTTGGCGTTTTTCCTAACTCTTTAGCTTTTTTTCTTCTATTTTTTGTCCATGTTCGTCTGTTCCAGTTAGCATATAAGTATCATGCTTCTCCTTTTTAGCTTATGATATCTTTTTTATGCTATCAGCTAAAACTGTTGTATATGCTGTTCCTATATGGAATCTTCCACTTGGGTAATAAATTGGTGTTGTTATATAAAATTTTTTATTCATTTTTATTTCCTCCTGTATAAAATGATTTCTTATAATAGAAAATTTTTTTCATCTCTCTTTTTTTTCTTAAAATATATTATCATAAAAGCTTATAAATATCAATACAAATATGTATAAAAGGTTGAACTTAACTAATTCCTAACTTCAGGAAAAATAGTTTAAATTCAACCATTTTTTTTATTTATTCATCTTTTATTGTATTAATTTTTAATAATTTGAATATCTCAACTATTGCTAATGGTGCTAATATTAATAAAATTAATTCCACTATATTTTGAGTCGGTAATACTGAATACTAAAAATTTCTCTTAAAACTGGTATTGCTAATATTACAAGCATTAGGCTGCAGATGCTATTATAGCCCATATTAATTTGCTATTATTAAATACTTTTGCTTTAAAGATTGATTTTTGTTATCCCTAATATTGAATACATGCACTAATTCAGACATAGCAAGTGTTACAAAAAGCCATTGTTTGACCTACTTCTATTTTTGTTTCATCTAATGAAAGTCCTTCTATTGGAGTTGTTGTAGATAAGCCTACCATAAAAGCTACTAATGTTAATATTCCTATCATTGCACCTTGGTAAATAACTCTCCATGTCATTCCTTTGGTAAATACTCCTTGGTTTGGCTTTGCTGGTTTTCTTTTCATTATATCTGAATTTGCTGGATCAAATGCTAATGCTAATGCTGGTAAAGAATCTGTTACTAAATTTATCCATAAAATATGAATTGGTAATAATATTTCTAAATTTGAAATATCTGTTATTCCAAACCATTTCGCAAATAATGGTGTACACAATGTTGCTAGTAATAAAACTATTATTTCTCCTACATTACTTGAGAGTAAAAATTGTATTACTTTTTAAATATATTATCATAAATTCTTCTTCCTTCTTCTACTGTTGACACGATTGTTGCAAAATTATCGTCTGTTAAGATAACTTCTGCCGCTTCTTTTTGCAACGTCTGTTCCAACAACTCCCATTGCACATCCTATATCTGCTGTTTTTAATGCTGGACTATCGTTTACTCCATCTCCTGTCATTGCAACTATTTCGCCATTTTTTTTGCCATGCTTTTTACTATTCTAACTTTATGTTCTGGTGATACTCTTGCATATACAGAATAATGTCTAACATTTTTTTTGTAAATCTTCATCTGACATTTTTTCTAGTTCTAATCCTGTTAAAGCTTCATCTTCGTCTTCTAAAATTCCTAATTTTTTAGCAATTGCTGTTGCAGTAATTTTGTGGTCTCCTGTAATCATAACTGTTTTTATTCCTGCTGTTTTACATTTTTCTACTGCTTTTTTTGCTTCTTCTCTAGGTGGATCTATCATCCCAACCATTCCTATAAATGTTAAATCTTTCTTCTATATTCTCCAATTCAGTTTTGGTTGGTTTACGATCTATTTCTTTGTATGCACATGCTAATACTCTTAATGCCTCTTTAGCCATTTTCTCATTATTTTTGCTTATTACTTCTGAATAATTGTCTAAGTCTTGTTTTATTTCTCCGTTTTCCAAATAAGTTTTACATCTTTTTAGTAACTCATCTACTCCACCTTTAGTATATACAATATATTTTCCATTTACTTCATTTACTGTTGTCATAAGTTTTCTATCTGAGTCAAATGGAACTTCTTCTATACGTGGCATCCTATCATAAATTGATGGATCAAAATCTAATTTAAAAGCCATATCAACTAGTGCTGTTTCTGTTGGATCTCCTGTTAATGTTCCGTCATTTGAAATTTTTGTATCATTACATAGCATATTAGCATATACTAATTTTTTTATATCTTCATTTGTTGCATCTTTCTTAAACTCTTCTAAATCTTTTGTTTGGCTATTAATAAAAATTTTTCTCTAACTGTCATTTTATTTTGTGTTAAAGTTCCTGTTTTATCTGAACATATAACAGTTGCACTTCCTAAAGTTTCAACCGCTGGAAGCCTTTTTACAATAGCATTTTTCTTAACCATTTTTTTGAACTCCAATTGCAAGTACTATTGTAGATACTGCTACTAATCCTTCTGAATAGCCGCTACTGCTAGGCTTACTGCTGTCATAAACATATGAATTGGTTCTTTTCCTTGTATTAATCCTATTATAAATATAAATACACAAATCGCTAATGCTACTATTCCTAGTGTCTTTCCTAGTTTGTTTAATTTTTCTTGAAGAGGTGTTGTTTGTTCTTCCGCTAACTCTAACATTCCTGCTATTTTTTCCTACTTCTGTCGTCATTCCTGTTTCTACTACTATACCTTTTCCTCTACCATAAGTTATTAAACTTGATGAAAATAGCATATTTAACCTATCACCCAAGCCAACTTCTGCATCTTCAATTATTTCAATATTTTTTTCAACTGGAACAGATTCTCCAGTAAGTGATGCTTCTTGTGATTTTAAATTAACAGCTTCTATAATTCTTACATCTGCTGGTACATAGTCTCCTGTATCTAATACTATAATGTCTCCTGGTACCAATTCTTTTGCTGGTACTACTATTATTTCTCCATTTCTAATTACTTTTTGAAGCACGATCTGTCAATTTTTGTAATGCTTCTAGTGATTTTTCTGCTTTTGATTCTTGTGTTACTCCTATAATTGCATTTACAATAACAACTATTAAAATAATAATTGTATCTGTTATTCCTTCCCCCTTCTGCAACTCCTACTGCTCCTGATACAATTGCTGCAATAATTAGAACAATAATTGAAAAATCTTTAAATTGATCTAAAAAATCTTTGTATCATTGGCTTTTTTTCTTTGCTTTTTTTTAATTGATTATATCCATATTGTTCTTGCCTTTTTTTAACTTCTTCTGTTGTTAACCCTTTTCTAGATTTGTGTTTAAGTCTTTTTTTCAACTTCTTCAATTTTTTTGTTGAACCAATTGTTTTTTTTCACTTCTTTACCACTCCTTTGTCTTATTATTTTTTACATATTAATAAAAATTATTAATTAAACTTATAAATTAAGTGTACTATAATGCAAAAAAAAAACTTTTAAAAGGAAATTAATATTTCCTCTTAAAAGTCTCGCTTACTATTTATAGCTTACTAACCAGATACTTTAGTATCGCGACTGTTGATTAGTAATAAAAAGCTACTCCCTTTTAATTATTATAATTTTTTTTTGGTGACCCCTACGGAATCGAACCCATGATTCCACCTTGAGAGGGTGGCGTCTTAACCGCTTGACCAAGGGGCCAAAAAATGCTTTTTAGCACTTTCTATTTATATCATTTTTTTTTTCTTATTTCGTCAAGAGCAAATTAATCTTATTTTTCTGTATTTAAATCTTTTTTAGTTATAGTTCAGTAATAAATAATTATAATGTCCAAGCTTTGGCTCTCCCTATAATTTTACTTAAATTTTATTTAATGACGTTTGATTGGAATGAAAAATAGAAAATCTTTTACAAGAAAATGAGTAATGTTCACGGGCAAAATTATTATCATATGAATTTAAACTTTTCTCAGTTCAATACATAATCTAAGAATTTCTAAAATAATCTAATGGCACCCTTTCACTTAGTCCGAGCTAAAGCTCGACGCGAACATTTTCCATTAAATTATTTAAGAAATTCTAAGATTATTTCAATTACATTCAAAAGTTTAAATTCATATGATAAATAATTTTGAGCCTGAGTGTACTGAACCCAAAAATTGGACATTTTTTTTTTAGGTATTAGGCTGCTTGGGAATGAACTCTGTATTGTACAGGACTCATTCCTTTTAACTTGCCCCTTTATCCTTTTATTATTATAATAATCTATATATTCTATTATATCTGTTTCTAATTCTTCTATTGTTTTATATTCTTTCATATAAAATAATTCTGATTTTAATAAACCAAAGAAATTCTCTGCTAATGAGTTATCTAAACAATTTCCTTTTCTAGACATACTTTGTCTAATTCCTTTTTCTTTCAATAAGTGTTGATATTGTTTCATTTGATACTGCCATCCTTGGTCTGAATGTAATATCAAATTAGTATTATCTGGTATTTTACTAAATGCTTTTTTTTTTAACATGTCTACTACTTGTGCAAATACTGGATGCCTTGATATATTATAACTAATTACTTCTCCATTAAATAAATCTACTATTGGTGATAAATATATTTTTGCTTTATCTACTTTGAATTCTGTTACATCTGTAACCCATTTCTCATTTGGTTTTTTTTTTTTTTCAAATTCACGATTTAATAAATTATTACATATTTTTCCTACTTCACCTTTATAAGATTTATATTTTTTGTATTCTCACAAAACATTGCAGTCCTAATTCTTTCATTAATTTTGAAACTGTTTTATGATTTATATTATATCCTCTATTATGAAGTTCCATAGTTATTCTTCTATATCCATTTATCTTCCTTTGTTTTCGTGATAAATAGCTGTTATTTCTTCTTTTTTTTATCTCTTTATATTTATCTGTTTCCTTCATTCTATTTAATTGATAATAAAATGTACTTCTTGTCACTTCTGCATATTTTAACAAAGCCTCTAACTTAAATTCTTGCCTTAATTCATCTATTACAATTACTTTTTCGATTGTTTTGGCTTTGTTCTTTTTTTTCTGAACTAAGGCTTGCAATTTTTTTAAGTATGCATTTTTCCATTCTAAGTCTTTGAACTTCTGCTATCAAATCTTCTTCTACATCTTTGGATAATTTCTTTTTTTTGATTTAGAACTCATATTTTTATTTCTACCACGTCGCTCTTCATAAAGTGCTTGTGGCCCTTCCTCATAATATATACGTTCCCATTTTGTTACAGTACTTCCTGAGCTTAATTTAAAATGTATTGTTGTTTGTGTTGCAGACAAATGGTTTGTATGCATATATTCTACTACATTTTGCTTATATTTTCCATCATCATAAGATGCTTTTTTGTTTTTTTCTATACCAATTTCTCCATGTTCATTGTATTTTCCTATCCAATGCTTTATTGGTGTTGGGCTTGAATGTTAAATTTTTTTGCTGCTTCATAACTAGTATGATAATTTTTCAATACAATATTTAACAACTTTTAATTTGAATTCTTTTGAGTATTTTGCCATAAAATGAACCCTCCTTATTAAACTTTTTGTCTAATATTTTGGGTTCACTTCAGTGAAAGCGCCTTTATTTTCTTTGTATTAGATTTTCTTTTTGAATGAAAAGAAAAAGACATTAAATAAAATTTAAGTATTATAGGGATAGCCAAAGCTTGGGCATCTTACTGCATTGCAACTTTTTTATTGTAATTCCACAATTGCATGTATTACTGTTTCATCCTCACTTTTAAATAACAATTACATATTTGCCATCTTGTTCAACATACTTTACAATTCACCTTTTTCTCCAAGTTTAATCTCTTTTTTATAAGTTATTCTTACATAATCAAATGGTCTTTTATTATATATTTCATCTGGTAAAGCTTCATATGCCAAATCTAAATAGTATAAATTATGCATATGCTTATTAATATCTATATCTTTTCTAATCACTTCATATTTAATTGTATTCGAAAATTCTTCTGGTATTTTTTACTTTATCTAAACTATTTTCTTCAAATACAGTCTTTTTCTCTGGTTTATATGCATTAATTATATTTTCTGTTAATCTCGACATTTTCCCTTTTTCTGTATCAATTAAAGCCCATTTTGAAGTAGCTATTGCACATAAATTGTTATTATTATCATATATTTCATAATCACGATAAGTAAAAATTTATTCATTCCTTTTCCCCATGTATTTACTGTTAATACTTGCCCATAAGTTGGTCTATTAATTACTTTTAACTTCCAATCTAATAATATCCAAGTTACTTTTGTTTCTTTTATATTATTTACACCATAGCCTACTAAGTCTGAATGATAACATGCTATATTTTCTAAAATTTCTAAAACTGCTCTATTTTTTATTTTATTATCTTTTCCTATATCTTTTAATGGAATCTTAAATTTCTCTGTATATATCATTATTTTCTCCTATTATATTTATAATTAATTTCTCATATTTTGCATAAATTATAGCACAAATTATTTTTCTCTTACAAATAACTTATGCTATAAAAATTATTCTTAATATTTACAAATTTTAATATCCTGGCTTTTTCAATAATTTAAACATATTCTTTTTATATTCTTCTACACCTGGTTGGTTAAATGGATTTACTCTAAAATACTTCCTGACATTGCACACGCTTTTTTCAAAAGAAATATATTAATTCTCCTATATTAACTTCATCTAATTTGTCCATAGTTATTTTAATATTAGGCACATCACCAGATACATGCGCTTTTATTGTTCCTTCCATAGCCTTTTTTTATTAACATAGTCTAAGGTCTTTCCTGCTAAATAATTTAATCCATCTAAATTATCATCATCTGAATTAATTTTTATATCTGAATTAGAATTTTCTACCGCAAGAACTGTCTCAAATAAACATCTTCTACCTTCTTGTATATATTGCCCCATTGAATGTAGGTCTGTTGTGTTATTCACTCCTGCTGGGAATATTCCTTTTTGTTCTTTTCCTTCACTTTCTCCAAATAATTGTTTCCACCATTCTGTTAAGTAATACATTTTAGGTTCATAATTGACTAGTATTTCTGTATTTTTATATAATTTTATATAGTATATTTCTTATAACAGCATATTGATAACATTCATTATATTTTAGATTTGGATCATCATATCTTTCTTGTGCTATTTTAGCTCCTTCTATAAGTTTATCTATATCAATTCCAGCTGTTGCAATTGGAAGCAGTCCAACAGCAGTTAATACTGAATATCTTCCGCCTACATTGTCTGGAACTACAAATTGTTCATATCCTTCGTTTTGCGCAAGTACTTTTTTAGTGCTCCTTTTGCTTTGTCTGTTGTAGCATATAAATTCTACTTCTTGCTTCATCTATTCCATATTTATTTTCTAATATTTCTCTAAAAATCCTGAAACTGATTGCAGGTTCTGTTGTTGTACCAGATTTTGATATTACATTAATAGAAAAATCTTTATCTCCAATATATTCAATTAATTCATTAATATAATTTGGACTTAAATTATTTCCTACATATAATATTTGAGGATATTTTTCTTTGTTTTGCTGATAACATATTATTAAAAAGAACTAGTTAATGCTTCTATTACAGCTCTTGCACCTAGATACGAACCACCAATTCCAATAACTACCAAAATATCGGATTCTTTTTTTTTTTTTTTAGCTGCTTTTTTTTTTATTCTTTCAAATTCATCTTTATCATAATTAGTTGGTAAATCTAACCATCCTACAAAGTCTTTTTTCATCATTTGCTCTTCTATGCAAATCTTTATGAATAATTTCTACTTGTGCCTTATACTCCATTATACTTTTTGTGTTACTCCACTATTTTTTAAAGTCTAACTTAATTTCTGCCATTATTATTCCTCCTCTTTTTTTTGAATTATAGCTATATTATATATAAGATATTTTTTATTTCAAGTAAAATAAAAATTAAGTTTCAGTATTTTTTAATAATCAATATAGGAATAAAATTTATTTTACAACTTCATTCATGACTTTTGCTAAATACTTCATACTATTTAAGCATTGTTCTAGTGTATTTCCAGTTGCTCCTACTTCTATAATACTAGCATATTTTCCGGAATGCTGATTATATCTAGACTTTGTTAGCATTATTGGTTTAAATAACCCTGGGTACATTTCTTCTGCTTTTTCTTGTACTTTAATTGCAAATTTTAAATTCTGATTCCAATTTGGATGCCATAAACCTCCTTCATTTGTTCCGAATTACAAACATTATCTGTGCTGCTTCATCAGTATCTCCTATTTTTACTGTTGGTGCATAATCGCTTCTACTTCCTACTGCATCTCTATGTACATCTATTATTATTATATCTGATGGATTTGTCTTTAATATATTCTCTACAGTTGCAAGTGAACGTGTATATGAACCATTATATGATGGATAATCATGATAGTCTGTATTATGTATTACATTATATTGATACTGCTTTTAGCTGATTTTCTAGTTCTGTACCAACTCTTACTACTGTAAAATTTAAATCTGTAGTTCTAAATGTTCCTGTTGGTGTATATGGATATTTATCACTTGAAGTATAACTTTCACAACTATGCGTATGAAATAGTATAATATTTTTGTTCTCTATTGTTATATCTGGATTTAACATTTCTTCTGTTAAAGTATAGCTCGTCTGATTTTTTATTTTCACATTTTTGTAAGTTACATTACTATTCTCACTAATTGATTTTGCGTAATTACTTGCGTTTGTAACCCTTCTTGAGCTAATTGTATCTCTTGTTTTTTCTTCTGTTTGATTTTTTCATTTTCTTGTATATTTTCGTTATTTTCTTTATTAGTTATTTCTTCACTTTCCTTAATTGCATTCACTGAACTAATTTGTGTTTTTAACATTTCTTGTAGTATATTCTTATTTTCTTTTTTGATCATCTTCTTTTTGCTATATTTTTTATATTCTTCATTTATACTTGACATAGTTGGAATTGTCTGATCCATACAATTTATCATACTAAATTGTGACAAAGCTTTTATTCCATTTTCTATTTTTTTGTACACCTTTTGAGTTTTCTTTTTTGTGTCTTTATGAAAAATTTTACTAATCCCTAGTACAACAACCACTAAAAAAAGTAATTCCTATTATAACTTTAAAAAATATCTCGCATTTTTAATACTGTAACATTAAACATATTTTTCTCCTTATCTTAAGTCTCTTATATGTATATATATTCAGTTACAAACTTAAATATGCAAAATTTTCCTATAATATAAAAAAAACGTAATTCAAAAACTTTTTTCAGTAAAAACTGATAAAATTTTGAATTACGCTATGATTATTATTTTATTTTTCATTTATCTAGATTTTTTTTCCAAAACCAATCTAAACTGTTATCTATACTTTTTTTGCCTTTACTTTTTGCTTCTAAATCATCTACCCATAAGTATGAGAAAAATGTCATTAAAACAAAAATAAAATCAATTACAATACATCTCGATAATGTTGTCAACAAATATCCATATTCTTCTGATAGTGTTGCTATTTGTGCAACATGCACTACTAATATTATTAAATAAGCAAATAACATAATTGCTCCAATAAAACTTTGTTTTACCTCTTGAGATAAAAATATTAATAATATAGTTACTGCTAACATTAATAATAATGTAAGTGGATTAGACATATCAAATATAAACATATTTTTCCCCTCCATTTTTTTCTTTTGTCTTTTTTATAAATTTATAATATCATTAATTTGTCTTTTTATCAACATTTTAATATTACATTTTCATTACAATTTTATTACTTATTTATATATAATTTGCAAATCTGCTTATTTTAATTTTTCTTCAATCAATTTTGCTATTTCTTTCGCTTTTTGTTATATATTCTTGGTCTTCGCCTTCTATCATTACTCTTACTAATGGCTCTGTTCCTGAAGGTCTAATTAATACTCTTCCATTACCAGCAAATTCTTTTTTCTAACTTTTCAATTGCATTTTTAATATCTTTGTCTTTATCATAATCATATTTTTTGTTTGCATTTACTTTACTATTTATTAATACTTGTGGATACAGTTTTACTGTTTCTCCAAGTTCTGAAGCTTTTTTCCTTCTTCTAATATTGATTTTATTAACATTAAAGATGTTAATATTCCATCTCCCTGTTGGATTATAATCTAATAAGATAACATGACCTGATTGTTCTCCTCCTAGATTAAATCCATCTTTTAACATTTCTTCTAGTACATATCTATCTCCAACTTGAGTTTGCAATAACTCTAACCCATTATCTCTGGCATATTTATTAAGTCCTAAATTACTCATAACAGTTGCTACTATTGTGTCTTTGTTTTAATTTTCCTTTTTTTCTTAAACTTTGAGAAATAATAGCTAATAATTTATCTCCATCTATTTCATTTCCCTTTTCATCAACAGCTAAACATCTGTCTCCATCACCATCATAAGCAACCCCTAAACTTAATTTGTTTTCAACAACAAATTTCTTTAGTCCTTCTAAATGAGTTGAACCACAATTATGATTAATATTTATTCCATCTGGATGATTATTAATAATTTTATATTTTATTCCTAATGCTTTAAATACTTTTTCTGCAACCACTGAAGTAGCTCCATTTGCTGTATCAAGACCAACAACAAAATCTCCTCTATTATATTTTGCAATATCATCATCAAAGTTTTTCCTAAAGAAGTATACATATTCATCTAACATTTCTAATGCATATTCTGAAACTCCTATTTTATCATTAACAGCTGTCAATTTTTCTAGTTTTCCAGATTCCATAACTTCTTCTATTTCCTCTTCTAGGGAATCTGGTATTTTCATTCCCTTATTACTAAAATATTTTATTCCATTAAATTCATATGTATTATGTGATGCTGAAATTACAACACTTGCATCTGCATTTAATTTTCTTGTTAAATATGCTACTGCTGGAGTTGGTATTACTCCTAATAATTTAACATTTGCTCCATAGCTTAGAAATCCAGCTACCATAGCGCTTTCTATTAGTGTTCCAGATATACGAGTATCTCTTCCTATTAAAATTGTAGGTGTATGATCTGTATGTTTTGATAATACATATGCACCTGCTTTTTTGCTACTTTGTATACTAGCTCTGGTGATAATTCTGTATTTGCAATTCTTCTGATTCCATCAGTTCCAAAATATTTTCTAATATTTTTACTTCCTTCCTAACCCAAAAATATTTTTTAATCTTTTCTTACTAAATTCATTAACATTGTTCTTAATGACTCGCCTTTTTAACATTGCAAGTTTTTCTTTAAAACTTAATTCTATTTTATGTGGCTCTTCTATATCTATTCTTTTTACTTTTGCAATACTAGTCTTGGATTTATAGTTGTTAATTCTTTTAACTTTTCTTCTCCTATTAATTCGTTTATTTCCATTAAAATCTCTGGAATTTTAGGGTATATTGTATTTTGCCTATGCACATCTGAACCTAACATATGAATCATATTGTTTTCAAAAGAATTTCTTTACTATTACTTGTGCTTTTTCTCCATATTGCCCAATTATACTTCCGTAATTAGCTTGCATTAAAACACCTTTTTGTATTAAGTCATATATTAATTCTGGATCTTGTTGTACAAAACTGTATCTTTCAGGATGTGCTAATATTGGCACTATTTTATATTGTTGCATTTCATAAATAATATCATATAAATTAAGTGGTTCTGCATTTAAAGGCATTTCGAATAATACATAACTTGTATTATTCATCGTAGTTGCTTTGCCTTCTTCTAATAATTTTATAATATTTTCTGACATATATATTTCATTTCCTAAATATAGTTTTATATCTATATTTTTTTTTGCTTCTAAATTTTCACGTATAGCATCAAGCCATACTTCTCTTTCTGGTGAATTTGTTTCATAATATCCTTCCATATAGTGTGATGTTAATACTATTGAATCAAATCCTACACTTTTTTTTTCTTTTATTAAATTAAATGTTTCTTCTATACTTTTTGAACCATCATCTATGTTTGGTAGTATATGTGTGTGTATGTCTATCATTTATAGCTTTCTCCTTTTGTTTCTTAATTTAGTTTTTTTTTTTTCCTCATCTAGATATTTGTTTATTTCATTTAATATCTCGTTTGTTTTTTTCTATTGATATTTCCTCTTTACTATTTACTATTATTTCTTTGTTTAGTGTTTCTTGTTTTGTTCTATTATCAACTTCTTCTTTCTGTCCATTTTCTACTCTTTTTATTTTTACTAACTGTAGAATTTTCTTTTTAATAAATTCGATGTTCTATTATATATTGGTTTTTCATTTCTTTGGGTTTGAGTTCTTTTTGGAAGTTTTTTGTATGCCTAGTTGATGTTGAACCATAATAATAACTTTGTTCATATTTTTTTAGCTGACATTGGTATCTTATTTAATACTATTCCAGAAATTTTTCCTCCAACATTTTGAATATTATTTATTACCTTTTTTAAATCTTCTTTTTTAGTCTGTTTATTTGCAGTAACTATTATTGTAGAATCTACTAATCTTGTAAGTATTAATGAATCTGTTACTAATTGACTAGGTGTTCCGTCTATTATTATTACATCGCACATATCTTTTAATTGTTCTAATAAATTTACCATTTGTGGTGCAATTAATAATTCAGATGGATTTGGTGGTATATTTCCTGCTGAAATTAAATATAAATTATCAATTTCTGTTTCTTGAATATAATTTGTTAAATCATCACTTGCTTCTTCATTATCAATTATTCCTGATAAGTAATTGGATAATCCAGGTCTTGGTGATACTCCAAAAATTGTATATTGTCTTCCTTTTTCTCATGTCTGCATCTATTAATACAACTCTTTTTCCAGCTTGTGCAAATGTTACTGCTAAGTTTGATGAAACCCAACTTTTTCCTTCTCCTGGCAAAGTTGATGTCACTAATATTGTTTTTTTTAATTTTCCCTTTGTACTCATGAATTGTATATTAGTTCTTAATGTCTTAAATATTTCTGAAATAGAGATTTTGGATCTTGGTGTGTTATTACTTCTTTTCTCATTATCTTTTACCTCCATTTCTTCTTTGTGGCTCTGCATTATATATTGAATTGAAGCTATTACTGGTAATTTAAATTCCTTTTTCTATCTCTTCTGCAGTTTTTACTGTTGTATCTAACATATTTGATAATAATACATAAATTACTGATACAACTGCTCCTATAAATGCAAAAATTATTATATCTTTTTATGATTTATATTTGATGGAGTATATGATATTTCAGCTTTATCTACAACTTGTACATTTTCTATGCTATATATTTCTTTTTTACTTTTGCTGTAAATACTTCTGCTATTTCATTTGCTATTTTTGCAGAATTTACTGGTTCTTTTGTTGTTACTGTTATTTTTATTATTTCTGTATCTTTTTACAGCACTTACCGTTACATTATTTTTTTAATTCATCTTCACTTATTGTTGTTCCTAAATTTAAATTTGTTATTACTTGTCTTATTACATTTTTACTTTTTACTAGTTCGCTGTATGTTGATACTAATTTTGAATTTACTGTTATGTCTGTTGCTGTTGATGTTGTTATTGTATTTGAATTTGATTGATTGCTGTTTTGTGATGCTAATATTAGTGTTGTTTCTGCACTATATAGTGGTACTTTAAATCCTACTGTATATATTACTCAATTCCCATAAATATTAGTATTATTAATATTATTTGCAGTTTCTTAATCAAAATATTTTTTAATAGTTCTTTTAAATCTATTTCTTCCATTTTTCCTCCCCTTTTATTCTTTTTGTTTTTTCTTTTGTTTTATTTTCTCCTTTTTTGTACTTCTATAGTATACATTTAAGTTATTGTTTTTTGCAAGATTTTTTCTGATATTTTATTTAATTATTATAAAAAAATTTATAAGCAATTTTACAAAAATATTTAACTAACCCATTTTTTTAAATATTTGCTTTTTACCTCTTCATTATTTTTAATATAATCAGATAATATTTCTAGATGTCCTTTTACTAAAAATATTCCTTCCTTATTTTTTTTTATTATATAATCTTCTAAGGCATTTTTATAAAATTCTAAAAATTCTTCTGCACTATAACCTATTTTATCCCGATTAGAATCAGCTTTTTCCCAATTTTGTTAATGGTCGTATGAATATATTATTTAGTTTCAATTTTATGCATTCATCAACTATTTCTATAAATTTATTTAAACTATACTTTGTAGTTGTTTCAATAGCACTAACATTTATTTCTTTTTTTTTAATTTTTTTTTTATCTGTTCTATTGTTTTCCTATATGAATTTCCATATTTATATGGCCTATTTTTATTTTTGCAATTCTTCATTTCCATCTATTGAAGTACATATAGGAACATTGTTTTCAATGAAAAATCAATCATTTCATCTGTTAACAAAATTAAATTCGAAACAACGTTATAATCAATTTGTTTTCCTTTTGCCTTCTTAATTTTAAATACATTTTCTCTGCAAATGTTTCTACATAACTCCCTGTGTAATTACTATTATTCTCATCCTAACCAAATCTTTTTATTCCTATTGTTTTTCCATCCAAATCCGTATCTGCTGCAAGTTGTTCAACTTCATTCAAATTGTTTTTCATTAATAAATATTTTCTTAACACAATTACATCCTTAATGTTCGCTACTCCATCAGAGTTAACATCACCTTTTACTATAAGTTTATATTCTTGTCCTGATTCCATTTGAAGAATATCTCCTGTTACAATACTTTCTTCCTCTGTTAATTCTTTTGAATTTCTTATTATTTTGTAATTTACATCTATATTAGCCATTTGAGAAAATTTTTCCTTATTTGTGTCTGCTGATATATTCAAAATTTTATCTTCTTTAAATTTATAATCTTCATCACTTGGTTCAACAATTTGAAAACTCACTGATGTAGTATTTCCAGCTTTATCTATTGCAACTATTTTATAAATTCCTTCTTCTTCAATCCCATCTTTCAAATCTATTTCTTTTGTCTCTCCATTAATTGTTATTTCTGCAGTTTCTAAATTGTCATCTTTTATTACCGGAAAAATTTTATGCGTATATGTTTTTCCTTGCTCTACTCCTGTTATACTTGAGACGCCTTATCAATAGTAAAGTTATAGCTTTCAATTTGTTTGTCATCACTGTTTTGATATGCTACATCTACTTTATATTTTCCATCTTGTGATATCTCTTGTTTAAAAATATCCCTTTGAGATATTCCAGAGTCTTCGTATCTATTATCTCATATATTGATTTTTTTCATTATATGCTATACAAATACAATCTCCATATCCCGCTAATACTTTTAGCTTGTTTTGTATTTCTATTTAATTTTATTTTTTTTAAATATTTTGATCAGTAATAATCTTATTGACATCATTTGATTCAATCTTCAAAATAGGATATCCCTTTAGCTTTAAAAATCTTTAATATTTTCATCATGTATTATGAACTTAGCATTTATTAAAATAGGTTCTGTATCATTTAATTTATATATATTATATACATTTGCTGTAGCTCTTACCTCATAATTATTCAAATTTGCATATTCATGAGTTTCTTTTTATTTTCTGATAACAATCTTCTGTTTCATTTAAGCCATTTTTCAAAACCCTCATATGTAACGTATTTTACACCTGTTTCCGCATCAATATGTGGTTCTATATTACTATACTTACTAACAACATTATTACTACTTTTTTGTTCATTTACTAAATCATCAGTTTTTTTTTCATATACTGTATCAAAAAAATTTTCTTTTTTTCTTCTATTTTAGAATTTATTATTTCATCTTCGGGTAATATTTGTTTTGTCTTCATTTTTAGAAATATATCTCTTTATGTTAGTACTATTGCATAATACAATAGTTATCAATATAATCATACATAATAATATAATTTTTCTAACATTTTTTCATTTTTTTTTTCCTTTCCATTCTCAGTTACTTCATAAAGATTATATATCTATTTTCAATAATCATTCAATACTATATTAATATGTTTTAATCTCTAAAAAATAAATCTCGTGTATATATTTTGTCTTTAACATTTTCTAATTCTTTATTATATCTATTTACGACAATTATGTCACTCATTTCTTTTGAATTTTTTTCTATATCATTAATTACCTTACTATTAAAAAAGTATCTTCTTTTAAAGTTGGTTCATAAACAATAACCTCAATTCCTTTTGCTTTTATTCTTTTCATAATTCCTTGAATTGCACTAGCTCTATAGTTATCAGAACCACTTTTCATTGTTAGTCTATATATTCCTACCCTATTAGGTTTCTTATTTATAATTTCTTGAGATATATAATCTTTTCTTGTCCTGTTACTTTCAACTATTGCACTAATAAGATTTTCTGGTACATCTTTATAATTAGCTTTTAATTGTTTTGTGTCTTTAGGTAAGCAATATCCTCCATACCCAAATGATGGATTATTATAATGTGTACCTATTCTAGGATCTAAAACAAACTCCTTCTATAATATCTCTTGTATTTAGTCCTTTTGTCTCTGCATATGTATCTAATTCATTGAAATATGCTACTCTTAAAGCTAAATATGTATTAGCAAATAATTTTACTGCTTCTGCTTCTGTAGAATCCATATATTTTATTTCGATATCTTCTTTTAGTGCTGATTCTTTTAATAGTTGTGCAAATTTTTTAGCTCTCTCTGTTTTTTCTCCAACAATAATTCTTGATGGATATAAGTTATCATATAATGCTTTACCTTCCCTCAAAATTCAGGTGAAAATAATATATTATCTATATTATATTTCTTTTTTGATATTTCTTATAAATCCTACTGGAATTGTTGATTTTACTATCATTGTTGTATTAATTTGCATACTAATTACTTTTTTTATTATATCTTCAACAGATGATGTATCAAAATAATTTTTTCGTCATCATAATTTGTTGGTGTACTAATTATAATAAATTCTGCATCTTTAAAAAAAAAGCATCTTTATAGTCTAATGTTGCTTTTTAAGTTTAATTTTTATTTTTAAAAAATTCCTCTATTTCTTTATCTTTTATTGGTGATTGACGTTTATTTATCATTTCCACCTTTTCTGGTATTATGTCTAGTGCAACCACCTCATTTTTTTTGACTTAATAATGTTGCTAATGATAATCCAACATATCCTGTTCCTGCAACTGCTATTTTCATTTTACCACTCCTTCTTTGCTTACTATACTTATTATAAATTTTTTTAGCTTCCTTAAATTTTTTTTTTTTTGTCTTACAGTATATTAATATATACATAATATTCGGTATTATGACACATATTATTGATTTTATTATCAATCCCATTTATTCCATCTAAACCAACACTATAACATATTAGACCTGTTACAATCGAAATAACAAATGTAACCAATGCATATATTATGTTACTCTTAAAATACTCAATTATTCTATCCTTTCCAAAATAAAATTCAAATAATATTTGTGAACCATAACCAAAATTGATAATAAGTAATGATATTAATGTTCCTGCAATTATTCCTGCAATTCCAAATATCTTTCCTAATATAATATTTAATATTATATTAGCTAATGATTCTACTATTGCCCTATATCTATTTTCCCCACCATAAACCTTTAGCATCTGAATATGCCGCTCTTATGTCTCCCATTTTCAAAACATAAAAATATATGCACAATAAAATTATTATAAAAATATGATGAAAACATATATTCTTCCCCCATCCATATTTTCATGAAAGGTTGAAATAAACAAAGCCAAACATATTGTACACCAGCCTGAAATCCACATATATATAAAATTGAATTTATTCATATCATTATAATTTTTATCTACACTTTCTGTAACAATACTATTTCCTATGCTTGGAACAATTGCTGTACTTATTATATTCATTACTCCAATAATTGCAGTCATTATCGAATAATAATTGCTATATATAGCAACCATATTTAACCCCAAAAAGCTGATATAAAAATACTATCTAATGAGTTTCTTGTTGTCCCGCATATCTTTTGTATCATTAGTCCTCTAATTTGCTTCTTCATATCATTTATTAAGTCTTTGCTTATCTTTCCTTTCGGTAAATACTGCGGATACATTTGACTAACTTTTTACTGCACACCAAATATTATTTAATATTGTTATTATTGGAAAAATCACTACGTATACATAATAATTTTTCCATAAGTAAATTACAAAAATTTGAATTATATATTGAATTATATTCATTATAGAATTAATATTACTATTTACATCATTTCTTTGGTGAGCAGTCAATAACGCCCCCTTTATATGCAAATAAAAAAGTATGAAATTACGGTATTAAACAAATATATACCATATAGTATATATATATTTATATCATTTGGATATGAACCATTAATTAAATTCCTTATAAACGGCATAATTGCAATTCCCAATACTAAAATAACACATCCTATTATTCTATATTTTTTTGTAAAAGTTTAACAATGCACATATTTTTTTTTCTACATCTTTTTTTCTACTATTGGTTTATACATACTATATACGACCGCACTACTAAACCCTAATTCTGTTAAATTTAACACTTGCAAAATAGAAGTAAACAAACTACTTAATCCTAAATATTCAGCTCCAAGTTTTTTTATTAATATCGTTCTTATTACAAAAGGCCCTAATATAAGTACCAACCTATTTATGAAACCAAATATTATATTTCTCATGGCATTTTTTGTTCGTCTCATATTACTCCTCCAAAACTTTTTTTCTTTCTTGTTTTTATTATCATATATAATATATGAAAAATATAATAAAAAAGATATTATATTGTAACTTCTATACAAAATCTTTCCATTAACCCTCCTATCAAGAAAACTAACATTATTGTTCTTAATATATCTTCATTCTCTTTAATCGTAGTTTTCATATACTTTTTCATTGCTATACACATAATAATAAAAAGGAATTATTCCGTAAGACAATAATGAATAAATATATACATTATCAAGAGCTGTTTGTTGTTTTCCTGTAAGTTTAGCCTGTAATGATGTTACTAAATCCAATTTATTTCCAAATAAGTTAACATCATATTCGTTAAAAACTCCCGATATTTGTTTTTTATTCTTCCAGATGTTTGTACATCAATATCCTGTACTATATCATTACCTTGTCCATAAAAATAAATAATTAGTAAACTAAATATTGTTAATATGATAAATATATTTGAAACAATAAAATTCACTATACTATTATTAAGAAATTTCTTACCAGTATATTTATTAATATATACTATTAGTGCCAATATGATTAAACAAAAAATTTGAGTTCTACTATCTGCATAGAAATCAATTATAAATATTCCAATAATTATTATAATTAGATCTTTAGCATTAACTTTTTTTTTTCTTCTTAAGTATAAATATTCAACAATAATAGCTAATATATATGTACTAAATACATTAGGATTTGAAAATCCCATAGAATGCCTTATTATTCCATTTCTATAATGTAAATTAACATCAGTCATCCCTAAAAAATAAAGAACAACAATAATTATCATAAATGGTATTTTTATTTTTTAAATCATATTTAATAAGTTCTTCAAGTTTTATATTTTTTTTAGCAGCAATAATCAAAAGAATTAGTATAAATATTGTATTTGATTTACTTGTAATTTTAGTAATTACTGCCATCAAAACACTTATAAACAAAATTAATACTTTATTTATATTTAGTTTATTTATGTTGCTCACGCAATTAATTAGTAACAGCATTATACCTATAGTACTCAATGTTTCTAATAAATTATTAATTCCTGTTACTTGCTTAAACATTGTGCTAAATATTATGAGAGTATAACTAACATAGAAGATTAATTTATTTAATCTTATGTTTGAATTTTTCATAATTAGTTTTTCTCCTTCTATTGTTTATATAAAAATTTAATAAGAAATTTTCTATATTTTCTATTTGAAAAATTTTTCTTGAAAAAACTAATAGGATAGCTAATTCTTTTTGCAATCTTAAATGTAGTTGAATTAACTATCTTATCAACATAATAACTTTTTCTGTATAATTTTTCTTTACCATATGGGCTTTCAATATAGTTCTTAAACCACTCATCATTGCCATATCCATCATAAAATTTCCATGGCTTAGCCGTAGTATAATGCAATATTACAGCATCTTTAACAACATCACTTATTTCTGTATATTCTTCTGTAATATTCCAATATTTCTTAAAATTTTTTAATATTATAATTATGATTTTTAATTAATTTTCCAGAAAGGGTATTCATTTGTGTATTAAACTTAAATGGCAATAAT
>VOFJ01002142.1_pt1 | contig 31634 bp, 48 predicted proteins | sample 5384081 | NCBI WGS metagenome assembly VOFJ01 (sample SAMN12384729, study PRJNA508395) | human gut metagenome | isolation source: healthy gut I | host: Homo sapiens | reverse complement strand
CTCAGCCTTTATTTAATCCAGCAGCCTAAAGTGGTCTGCGTGTGGTTCGCTTGTAAACTGACCTAAATATGATACCAACCACTATCTAAAAATTTATTATATTATTTTAGGGAGGCGAGCGAAAAAGCGCCCGAAAGCATAGCCCCTTTAGAACAGGGCGAAATAGCTGTGGATTTAGTTCAAGTCCTGCCTAACGTGCTCTACATTATTGGCTTTGTGTGGTCTATAAAACACGCTTTGAAAAAAAGGGTATAAAAAGCGCCGAAACCCCTGATTTCTCAGGGTTTCAGGTGAGCATCTATTTTGGTCACTCAAGAGATGTCATGCGTGACCAATTTAGATGCATGCTGAAAATAGGAAAAATCGAGAGCTGAAGCGGCTTTGGGCTGTTTCAGCCATATTTTTTTCTAACAATTTCCCGTGATAGAGAAGAATCGAGGGATTTTTAAGAGTGACCAAAATAGATACAGCCTCACATTTCCGATTCCCGCCTTTGTGATCATTTTCGCTTGCCGTGTTCTTGAGGATTACTTTCCCAATCTTTCAGCCACGCCTCAAATGCTTGAACATTTTCTTCGCGCGTATAGAACTCGCGAATGACAGGGAGCAGTGCTGCAGCCAGACCTTTGAGCGCCCACAAGTCAGGTTCGACTTTATCGAGGTTGTAATCCTCCACATCTGTGACTGTGCCATCCTTGTCAAGATGGATGACGCTAACGGGTATTCTGTTAAACTTCTCATCCATCTTTTCTCGGCTCCTCAGCGGTAGAATCTGTCTCGATTTGAAATCGGCTCTTCATAGGCCGTCAGGCACTTCATCCGGAAAGTTCTCGGCAAACCAGCGGAATGGTATAAGGACCATATCTGGTAGACCGTTTTCTGTTATTACGAAGCCGATGTCCTCGTTGTCAATGCGTTCCAGAATTTCATCCAGTTTTTCGACGAGCAGTGTTTGCTCGATGCGTTCCATTTCGGATAGTGGCGGCAGTCTTTTCATTTTGACATCCCCTTATTCCTGCTGTGATGTGCTTTCTCCGGAAGATACAGGGACAGGCTTTAGCGTACCGGTTATAAAATCATACAGCGCTTCAGGCTCTTTCAGACAATACTTCATGGTGCAATCCGTTTCCCATACCTCAAAGTCATCGGCTGCTTCATACAGCCACCAATCGATGTAGTCGTATTGGTCATTGACCGCTTCTTTCAAAACATCTCTAAGAGCCAGAAGATACTTGTTTTCGGTACCGAATACAAAGTGACCATCGCCAACCAGATTGAGTGCTTTGCTAAACTGCTCATCAATGGACTCTTGATCTCTTATCATCCGGAGCGCTTTGCAGAATCCTTCTCTACTTAGCATTGGCACCATTCCTCTCCAAAAGTTCTTGTTCTTCTTTCCATATTTTGAGAAGTTCAATCGCATGGCCTTGTGTCTTTGGATCGGCACAGTATTCAAAGAACTGCACCGCGGCTTCTTCCGGCGTGAGGCCATAAGGCTTTAGCACCTCGGTTACCTGCGCCAGCAGTTCTGCATCGATTTCTATGGTAATCGGAACTTTGCCATCATCCATAATGCTGTTCCTCCGATTCTTTAAGATTGTCGTATTGAGGTTCCTCGGAGTAAAAGACCTGCATATCATCCAATCGGAGACACGACAGTCTTCCAAGTGCTCCTGACCAAGGGTCACCCTTTTCAGGGAGCATACAGCCGCAGTCGATTCCGATCCAGCTCTTTGCATCCCATATTGCCATTGGGTTATCATACTGGAAACGGATAGTTGGCGTGTGTCCGAAGATGACTGTACAGTCCTCCAGAACAGGAAAACTGTCAAATCGCATCCAGACGGCAAAGTCTCGCTCACACTCATATTTACGACCATAGGCTTCATACAGCTCGACAGGCGCTGCGTGGGTCAGAATGAATTGCCTGCCATTCACCGTGATTTCCATGTTTACAGGCAGCTTCTCCAAATACTCGAATATCTCCTGACGAACGGTTTTCTTTATGTGCTTCAGGTAGTCATGCGTTATCTGACCACCATTTCTATACCACAGAGACCGCTTACGCTCATAGTAGTATTCAGGCCACTCCTCATTCTCTGGGGGTGGGTAGTAGAGAGCATTCATCATCATTAATTCGTGGTTACCCAGAAGCATTTTGGCATTTGACATCGCCATGATCTGACGAAGGATTTTAATGCCATCCGGGTTTCTGTCTATCACATCTCCAAGGATATAAAGAGTGTCATCCGGCTGCAGGTTGATTTGTTTCATGACGGAATCAAAGCGCCGCTTTTGCCCATGGATATCAGACATTACATAAATCATGGTGGTACACCTCCTTCTTCGCAACACGAACAATTACCATATTTCGGAGCGAATAGCTATCAAAAAATCACAATTCACAGACAATGATCCTGATTGGCATTTCCGATGACCTATCAGCCACGGATACGGGATGGTATGTTGGAAAATCTGAACTTGGTCTTGAATCTTAAAGTTCAGCGTCTTGAGTAAGTTTTTTGATACGCATTTATCGTTTTCATTTTTAACCGATTTTTTTGCAACGTGCTCCAAATCAGCAAGACTTGCCCCAAATGAAGAAATCCCACGCGCCAAACGACTGCGCTCGAATGCCGGATTTTCCGCACAAATGATGTCCTGCGTCGAAGCTGCCAAATCCGAAAAGCGGATTCCTCTTTTTAAGAAGCGCTAATTCATCATATGGGCTGAAAGAATATCCCGCTCAGGTGCGGTATGTAGATAGCGGTGTTTGAGTTTTCCACTTGCAGATCGGTGCCACTGGTCGATATTGAACCATTGACCATCGTGGTACAGTTCCACCATGCAGCGCCATTTGCTCTCATGTGGTGTGCCTCCTATCGCCAAGTGCTTTGCCGTACCTCTAATGGAGTCTTCCAATTTAAGCAGTCTCTTCCCCACGGGAACCCGAAATCCTTGCGTTTGATCTTGCACCGAGGGTGTCCATCTTTCCAGAAGACGATCCCCTCAATCACATGGGTTTCCAGATAAGTGCGGATGCCTTCAAAGCTCCGATCCAATACAACAATGTCCTTACCGTGGGGCTTGAGTACATCGGCATCGAGGTTGTATGGGTTTGCTCTGAAATGTGGGCCGATGGCCTCATATGTTCCATCCGGTACAATTCCCATTCTGTCATACGCATCCCAGAACCATTTATCGCCGGTTGCAGTTCGGTCACAAGGTACCCAACAAGGTAGGTGGCCAGTGACAGGGTCTGCGTTCTCCTGACACTTGATTGCGTTAGATGGAATGGGCTTTCCATGTTTTGCATCGTATCTTTTGTAGAAAACACCATTGATGACCGCACAGCAGGCACCGTCCCATTTGATGGTCGCTACGCCTTCGCCGGCCATGACCCAAGCAAGGTCAGGGCTTACATTTGGCAGTATTCTGACAATTCGATGGTTTTCAAATTCTCGTTCAAAGAGAGTGGGTATCTTTTTCATTTAGACTCCTTTTTGATGTTACTTCGCGGCTGTTTCTATCAAGCCATTCCCCAATGGAAATAAATCTCTCGGCATGACTGATTGTTCCAGCGCAAGTGTCACAGTAGGGACTGATCCAGCCAGTAGAAACCTTTGTTGCAGGGTTCCCACATCTGATGCAAGTTCTCGCAGAAAGGTGTTCGTATTTGGGGATGATGTCACGAAGCATCCGCTCTGTACAGCCAAAGTCATACCAACAGAGCGTTCCATATTTCTCCTTGATCTGGGTAATGCGGTATTGGTCGAGATACTCGGCACGTACCAATTCCTCACGGATATCTTCACACATTTGCTCCCCAAAAGCCTTACGCCAGCCGTCAGGCATGGAATCCAGTTCCGTATAGGAATAGTCGTAATCTTCTGGAACTTTTCCCGTCCAGCGGTTACGAGGCATAAGAAACGGAAATCGCTCAATCAGCTTTTGGTTCGATTCTTTATTCGATTGCATCTGAAACCCTCCTGTGTGTTTTTCCTTTAGGTTGAAAAAAGCATTATTCGGACAGAGGTGATTTCTGCCCGAGGGTTTATCGCTTTCCAATCTTTGACCTGTGCGGCGACCTTCTTTTTTGGATCTCCTCATAATAGCGATACGCACCGGAGCGGTCATTCCATTCGAAATATTGATAAGCCTTCTTGAGTTCATCCTCCATCTTCCGATATTCGTCTACTGAGACGAAGTCCAAAATATTATCGGATTCATCATTCTGAAAGGCAGCTACTTCAGATCGAAGAGCAAATGCAGAATGTTCTTTGCCGGAAGTGTTCAGTAGCTTCAAGATGTCATCGTAGCAAACGGCAATTCGGACACTGTCCTCTGGGGTAAGCCAGTCGTTCACCGATGCCTGTAGATTTCTTGACATTTCGTCTACTGTGAACGGGTGTCCATCGCACTCAAGCTGCCGGTATGCTTTTTCAAACTGATACCTGCTGTCCGAGCGAAGCGTTGGAACAAGAACGAGATGTTCGATAGGCAGCAACTTCATCACTTGGGGGTTGATACAATGCCACTGATCATTTACCTGAACCTCCGTAAAAATGAAATATGATGTGCTCATCTTACTCACCCCTTTCTGCGCTTCGACCGCTTTGTGATGTGGCCAACTCTCTTGCATTAGCTTCCACATCTCAAGTCTTCCGTCCAGACATAATAAGGAATTGGCGAATGTGTCCCACGTTGGTGGGGTGGGAGATGCGTCACAAGTGATTGCAATGGAATACCCATCTTTCCCCTTTGAGGCGAGATCGGCTTTGATCTTTGCAATCCTATCTGGAGACTTGCTTTCTTCATATGTGAGACGGTAGCAGGCGAACTTGTATGTGCCTCCTTCACTGAAGGTTACCTCCATACCTTTTCTCTCAAATCAACTCTCATCGGGCCCTTCAAACAGCGCACGGAAAAGAGCCACATGCTCTCCCACGAGCTGCGGATATTGGTAATAGATGTGTCGGCAAAGGCTTCGATAAAGATCGATGAAGCGGATCTCATCGCAGAAATCGCAGAGGCCATCCATGATTTGTTCTAACTGCTGCTCGTCGGTGATTTGATCCTTCAGCACCCGCTCGACCAATAAAGAGTAGTGCGCGTATGCTGTGTCTCGCAGCTTACTGATCCCCTCGACTATATTGCGGAGTTCCTCCATTGCGTGTTGGCATTCATCCATTTGTCTGTCCTCTTTTGTCATATAGTTCTCGCAGCTCTGCATCTCTCTTTTCTGTGATGGCTTTGCTGTAATAGGTTGGGCGACCTGAGAGGTACTCTTCTGCCATCCATTCATCGAGATCAAAACTCCACTTGTGGGGTCCGAACTCGTCCGGGTAGTTCTCAATGAGAATGCGCTGCTTCTCGCGGATCTGCTCTATGATAGGGGCGATATCATATTGCGAGAACATCCTTGCGCCTTTCAACACATGGAGGATCTCGTTGCCCCACACTCGCTCATCAACGCCGCTGTATTTTTTCAAAACCGATGCTGTCTGGATGTTCCTCGATTTTACCGCTATAGGAGATCAGGGAGACAGTCATCTTTCAGGAAGTGGTTGATCCACAGGTTCGGGATGTACTGCAAGTCGGTAATACCTTTTGTGGAGAGGAAGCCCCACAGCTTATAGTATCTGCCAAAGACATACCATTCCGGGAGATCTTCCTCTTTGATTTTCGTTTTGTGATGTCCTGAAAAGAGAGTGAAGTCATCGTTCTGAATCCAGCACAGCTTGTGGTTTCTCCATACTCGGCGCTCAACAGTGTAGAGATTACTCTTGAAACGACTCATTTGAAACCTCGCTTTATCATTTCCAGTGACACAACATCGTGGAACAGGAAGCGAAAAGCTTGTCAATCTGCTTCTCTATGTGCCAGTGTCCGCAAAGCCATGCCTTATAATCCACTTTTTTTTTCTATCCCATCAAGCCATCGCTCTGTGCTGTCATCAACCGTGCTCTGATCGATCATGGGTAAAAACGCATCCCGCGGTTCGTACTTATAGGGCAGGTATGAGAGAGAACAATGTCAATTCTGTTTTTCGTGATTTGATCTTCCACATATGTCTTGATTTCTGCCGAGGGCTGCTCATCAGCAAACCACAGCAGATCGTTCTCCAGTCGGTAGTATTTGTCTACGCTATAAGCGCCGCCGATGACCAGATGCCGGGTTCCTTCCATAGTGAAGATGTCTCCGTCCCTGGCGAAGAGTAAGTTCGATACTCATCCTCGTACCACACAAGGTCACCATTCCATTCTTTCTGCTTATAGCCCGCGAGAGTGTCTGGACGCCGTTCATGGTTTCCGTGAATACAGAAGACGGTGGGCTTTATTCTGGCAAGCGCATCTTTGCAATACCAATCCCGCCTGTTGCCGTAATAGTTCGCTCCGACATCACCAAGGATGACGATTATGTCCGATTCTGTGAGCTCATAGTGTTGGGCAAAAGCGATGATTCCTTTCGCACTGCCGTGAATATCGCCGGTGTAATAGATCATTCATCCTCATCCTTTCTGCCTTGACCGGATTATAGCATCAATAGAATGGAAAATCTCGCAAAAGCCCAAATCATAATCGTTTTTGGGCGAAAAACATAATCGTTTTTTGCACGCAACAGACCACAGGTCAATCTCTTAACCTGTGGTCTGTTGCTATTTGATATTCAGTTGATAAAATGATTACCACTCATCCTTGAGGAGAGATGGTGGTGCGAGCGTAGAGCGTTCTTGGTTGTTTTCAGCACATCCAACAGGACATAGGTTTCATACGGGGTGCAGTTGGCGAAGATTTTCTGCGCCTCGGCATTAGACATCTCAGTCGCACCCGTGAGCTGCCTGTTCAGGAGCGTATCAGTCGACACCTCCAGCGCATTGGCGATGCCAACAAAAAAGTTTCGAGACTCATAACCTTTGTACCGCACTCGAGATAGCTGATGTATCCAGCGGACTTGTCGATCATGGTGGACAGCACCGCTTGGGAGATACGCTTGCTCTTTCTGATTTTCTGGATTCTTTGGCCAAGGACATAGTAATTGAGTTGCATAGAGAAACCTCCTTAAAAATTTTGACAACGCAATTATATTGGAACCACTATTTTATAGCGGAACGATTATATAAATCCAATCTTCGCATGATATATACTAACTTAAATTATAGTTGTTAGAACTTATATCCGGCGAAGGGGAGGTGAGCTGGTCATGTATGAACAACAAGATCTGAAGCTGGTCGGCTCACGCATCAAAGCTGTTCGAATCAGCAGAGGCATGAGCCAAGCGGATTTGGCAGTCGAAGCTTCTGTTTCACTGCCGCTGATTAGCAACATCGAACGAGGAAAAACGGGGATGCAACTTGAGACTTTCGTCAAAGTGGCGGAAGCTCTTCAGGTATCTGCAGACTATTTGCTCCGCCCAGATGTACCGGAGGTCAAAGCAATCTATCAAGGTGAGTTTGCGGAGCTCCTTGAAGACTGCTCGGCCAGTGAGATGGAAACCATCTTAAAGATTGTCCGAGAGGTCAAAGCCTCCATGCATAAGAAGCAGAATAATGATTAATTATCGGATTGGGTGACCAATCCGATAATTTTTTTGTCATTTCCATACCATAGGTCAAGATGCTGACCTATGGTATCTTCTTATTTTTAAGCATTTTCCCTATAATTCACCCAAAAGGGCTTGCCCAAATGCCGGAGGAAAACATGGAAAACACGAAGCTGCTGCCTTTAGGTACTGAACAAGGACTCGAAGAGACTGAGTATCCCTCCTTTTGACCTGTGCCTGGGAGAAAACATGGTATCACCCTTGTGGCACAACACAGGCAGTGGTTGAAAACTATCCGCCACGAAGTACCGAACCCCAAGATCCCGTTCAAGGTTGCAGTGTACATCCGCTTTTTCAACCAGACGAAATATAGAGACGAGGAATATCTCGAACGCAACAAAGAGGTTTTTCGTGCTACGCTGGCTCAGTATCCTATGTGGGAGTTTGTAGGTTTCTATATTGACAATGGATCGACCGCTCCGTATATGGAGAACTCTACAGCATGGTCTGAACTCCTGTCTGACTGCGATGCGGGGAAAGTCGATCTCATAATCACACAGAAGGTCAGCAATGTGTCCAGAGATGCCCAAGAAATGACGATTTGCGCAAGAATGCTCGCTGCTCCTCGCAAGCCTCCTGTTGGCATCTACTTCATATCAGAAGATCTATACACTTTGGCCTCATATTATCGTGATGACCTTCGGGAACCCTGTTTCTTCCCAACACCAGACTGGAAAATCTTGCCTGATGACGAGCTGGATATGAGAGGTGCTCTCCATGAGTAAATCAGCAAAGAAAGCAGCCCACCAAGCAAAACGCAAGAAAGTACATAAGCGATACTCGAATCGGAGAGAGCCAGATGTCATCTATCCGGCAAAGAAGCAGGTCGACTTCTACGATGCTGATATTCATCAGCGTGTTGCGGTCTACGTCCGAGTTTCAACTGATAATCTGGGTCAGGAGACTTCTTATGAGCTCCAGAAGAACTATTATGAGGAGTTTGTCTTGAAGCATCCTAATTGGAAGCTTGTGAAGATCTACGCCGACAAAGGTATCTCAGGCACTTCGACAAAACACCGCGTTGCGCTGAACCAAATGCTCGCTGACAGCAGAGCAGGAAAAATTGACCTGATCATCACCAAATCAGTCTCGCGTCTTGCCAGAAATACCGTCGACTGTATTACTATGGTGCGTAATCTTGCGGAGCTCCGCAATCCAGTGGGCGTTTTCTTCGAGAGTGAATGCATTTTCTCACTGAACGAGGATACAAACATGCCGCTGTCTTTTTTGGCTTCCATTGCGGAAAACGAGTCCCGCATTCGAAGCCGCAGTATGGAAGTTTCGCTTGCTCAGCGGTTGAACGGAGGACTTCCTCTGACACCCAAGCTGCTGGGCTATTCTCATGATACGGACGGCAAGCTGGTGATCAATCCGGACGAGGCTCCGACCGTCAAACTCATATTCTACATGTATCTGTCCGGATATTCTTCATCGCATATCGCAAAAACCCTTGAGGCGCTTGGTAAGAGGACATTCCTTGGTAATTCAAAGTGGACTTCCGGCACCGTTATTCAGATCTTGAGAAACGAGCGGCATTGCGGCGATGTTCTCACAAGAAAGACATGGACTCCCGATGTGATCAGTCATAAGTCCAAGAAAAACAGAGGAGAATGCCAGCAGAGCCTGTATAAAGGAGAACACGAAGCAATCGTTTCGAGGGACGATTATATAGCCGTTCAGCACATGATCAATAATGCTAAATACGGAGGAAAGTCTATTCTGCCGGAGCCTCGGGTGATTGAATCTGGCGTTCTAAAAGGATTTGTCACGATTAGCCCCAAGTGGGCAGGTTTCAAGGCAGCCGATTATTTGCAGGCTTCTATGAGTGTCTACACGGACGATACATATTACGGCCAGCCTGCGGAGGGCGACGCTACATTCGAGGTGGCAGCTGGAGATTTTGATTTGCGCGGCTTTGAAGTTACGAATGCATCTCTCTTTGATGCGAACAAAAAAGACCGTATGTCTTATTTCAGAGCAAACAAATCAAGTTCAGCACAGATTGTGTCAGGCAGTTCGGAAAGAACAACAAAGTTGAGCTGCTGATCCATCCGGGATTGCGGTAAGCTCGCTGTTCGTCGTGCCTCTAAGGATTCTCGCCAGTGCGTACAGTGGTCAAGACCTGACGATGGAAAATACTATGCCAAAGAGATACCGTGTACCGCATTTGGTGGAACCCTATTTGAACTGCTCGATTGGGAAACTGATTTTAAGTTCAGGGCCTATGGTAGACTCCTCCAAAACGAAGGGGATTCGGTGTTCATATTTGATTTGAGTGAACCCGAGGTTTTTATCCAGTCCTATCTCATGACGGGGACAGATTCTCCCATCAGCGGCGATGGTGAGCTTTCTCCGCTTTCCGTATCAGGAAAGCGTGTTCGGGCAGTTCCTAAGAAACTGGCAGACAGGTTTGGTAGTGACTTTTTTATTCTCACAGACTTACCTCATCTTCACCGGAATTACAAAGTGAAGATGCATGGAAGCTTTGGCTGGAAGGCCAACTCTTTGAAACCGGTGAGAAACTTCGAGTCACCCAGTTTGATGAAATGCAGCGATTCATAGGCCGAACAATTAGCCCCCATAAAGCAGATGGAAGAGGTGGATTTTAATGCCTGAAAAAACGACATCCCAATCTTTCGGAATCTTGATGGAGTGTACTACCGTGTGGTTCGTGATGGTATACATGTCAGCCGATGCTTTTCTGATTTGTCCGAAGCCGAGCAGGATGAGATCATGGCAGAGTATAACACGGAACAGCTCAGACGGCTTTGCCGCTATCTCAGCATGAGCCTACGCCAGATTGGAGATGCGCTGGATCTTGTCAGAGACGAATGAAAGGAGATCAGAATGGAAGTAGAAAACAGGTTTCTTTCATCTCACCGATGCTGCAGAAGACTCAATTCGGCAATATCGATGATGAAACTACCATTACCTTTAAGGAGGATGCGGACACGCCAATGACTATCGACGCATCGGCACCAGGCGATGTGATCGAACTTAGTGACGACTTCGATTTTGATGGGTATCAGGTGGTTCGTAGAGAGTTCTTCGCTCATACTTTCCGAGCCGTCTATCACCTTCAATAATTACAAAGTTTATGTCAATACTGCTTGCTTGAACAAGTTTCCCCATGCAGACTGTGTCCAACTCTTGATCAATCGAGAGTCGCACATTCTTGCGCTACGCCCTTGCGCCGAGTCAGAGCGAGACGCATTCGCGTGGTGCAACACATCTGGTGGGAAGAGGAGGCCCCGTCAGGTGACGGGTAAGTTCTTCTTTGCAAAGCTCTTTGAGCTGATGGACTGGAATATTGATTACAGGTACAAGCTGATTGGCAAGGTCATCCATGCTAATGATGAGTATCTGATTGTATTCGACTTGAACGCCTCCGAGATTTATCAGCGTATTGCAAAAAGACGGAGGCAAGCCCAAGACTGCGCGTACACCTGTATTCCCAGCCGGTTGGAAGGATCAGTTCGGTTTGCCCTATCGTGAACACCAGAAATCTCTGCAGATCAATATCTTTGACGGATACGCGATTTATGGAATCAAGGATAGCTCTGTATCCTCCACGGCATCCGTGGAAAATGTCACATCAGTCCATACCGCATATCAACCAGAGGTACCTGTGCAGGAGGGGAGTGTAAATGGGTAGTACGGATAACAGCGCGATCATGACCATTGACTTAAAGTGGAATCGCTTTCGCATACATAAGTCCACCCTGAACAAAATGGGGAATCCGCAATATGTTCAATTTCTGGTCAATCCAGAAGAAATGTTCATTGCTGTACTTGGCTCAGATCGGCCCCCTCGCTGGTGGCACCTCCAACCGAGTGAAGTTGGTTCAAACATCACGCCATTATTCTATTGAGTTCTACAGTAATACACTCCTGTGTGCTTTGGTCAACATGATCGGTACTCTCGACTTCCAATACAGTTATCGTATGAGCGGAGAGGTGGATGTTGCAAACAGAGTAGCCTATTTCTCCATGAAAACCTTAAAGAAAAATGAGAGGAGACCTCCCAGCGGTGGATAAAGGATTTGCGGTGTTGGAGATCGACTCGGAATTTAAGACGCTCATTCGACCTTTACGGAAAGATGAGTATCTTCAACTCGAAGTAAATCTTGCAGTAGACGGTTGCAGAGAGCCGATCATCACATGGAATAACATCATTATTGATGGTCATAACCGTTACGAGATATGCAATCGACTTCACATTCCCTATGCTATACGAGAGATGCCATTTGAGAACCGAGAGCAAGCGATTGTCTGGATCTGCAGCAATCAGCTCGGCCGCCGAAATATCACGGAGGAAACCAGACGATATCTCATTGGAAAGCAGTATGAACTTGAGAAAGTAGCGCGTAAGCATCCGCCCAACATCAATGGGTTCAACCAGTATAAGCGGAGAAACAAGGGTGAGCGAGGCGATACTTTTCGGCGCACAGCCCAGAAGTTCAGCGCTCAATACAATGTATCTACTGGATCTGTGCAGAAGTATGCGATCTTCAGTAAGGCATTAGACGTTGTTGGACAGGCAGACCCCGAACTTCCTGGCAAAGTGCTTTCTGGCACTTTCAAAATATCTCACGAGAACCTTGTGGCCCTTTCGAAAATGCCGCCGGAAGAGATCAGGCGAATTGGGTCAAAACCTGAGGACCTGCAACACCCCTTCACCAGTTATAGTGATACGCGAAAAGAATTTGCTGATACAGACGAGGAGCCAGTCGAACCTATGCAGGAGACTTTACCACTTATCAAAATTACACCTATGCACGATCCAGATGCTGAAATCGCCGGTTTGACTCTTACAGTTCCGTCGTGGGTCAGTTCCATTGAAAGAGCCAGAAACAATGCGGACATGAATGCTGCATCCATGGGCGCAAAAAGCAGACTCGAGGAAGCACTGCTATCACTACAGGAGAAGGTGTCCGAGATGCTCTCAGATATCAGGGAGGTAGACTAATGCAAGACTTCAGCAGATTTGTTCCGAATGTCCACTTCGAGCAGATCCCTATCAAAAATCTCGTATCTAATCAGGAATACCAGCGGCCATTGTCTCAGGCTCAGGTTGAAAAAGCCATCGAGGATTTCGACCTGAACCAAATCAACCCAGTAAAGGTGAGCCGCCGTGATGGTGTCAACTATGTCTTTAATGGTCAGCACACCATAGAGATCGTTGCTACTGTATCCGGTTCGCGGGAGACTCCTGTTTGGTGCATGATTTATGACAGCTTAGATTACAAGAACGAAGCGGACATTTTTGCAAATCAGATGAAGCATGTGCGGCCGCTGAAGCCTTACGAGATATTCATGGCAAATATCGAAGCGGGAAATGAACAGCAGCTCGTTATTAAGCGGCTGGTAGAATCCTATTCTCTTTCTATCGGGCCGACCAAAGCATATGGCATGATCTGTGCGGTTGCTACGCTGGAGCGGATCTACACCAAATATGGTTACCATGTGCTTGACCGAACTTTGCGGCTCTGCGTTGGTACATGGGAGGGGGATATCGACTCTCTGGGGGCAAATGTATTAGCCGGTGTTGCGAGAATGGTCGTAGCATTTGGTGACCAGCTTCGTGACGAAACCTTTAAGGAGAGAGTTGGCTTCATGTCTGTTCGGCAGTTGTCTCGCATCGCTAAAGAGCGTGGAGCAGGGTCTCTTTGCTACGCCGAAGCTATGCTCGTTGCTTATAACCGAAAATGCAAATACACCTTGCGAATGACGAAGCTGCATTCTGGGAAGGTTGCTGCGGAAGATGACTTTGTAGAGGAAAACGAAGAACCCCTTGCAGACGATCCTGTCCTTGAGGAATAGCACACGCGGAATGCTATTTGGCTTGTGACTGGCAAAAAAAGATCCCCCTTCCTCGAAGGGAGATCTGATGGTGAATCAAGCTGTGTTATTCAAGAGCCAGCGAGAAGGCCGGTCGCATATATTCCTGTGCGCTCCGGCTTAATCCGCATTCCGCTGCCAGACGATTCCAGTTATCTCGGACGGTTTTCAGGACATCCGCCGCCATAGTCGCTGCGTTCTTGGTGCTGATCTCTCACAATACGGTGCGATCTCCAGCGCAAGGTCGAGGGAGATCGTCGCATCGTCCTCGTTTACGCAGAGGGACAGCTCGTCACCCTCTGGGACGGGGTTTACATCGTACAAGGGTGAGAGGTGCCAGCCATCCGCCTTGAGGATAAAGCCGTGGTTTCTCATGTGGTCATCCGTATTGGAAACAGCCATATTGAATACGATCCGCTTCCATAGCTCCGTCAAATCTCTCTTGGGAGCAGCGCCGTTGGCCTTGATAAAGGACACCAGCTCAAGATAACTGGAGCCGTCCGCAGCCGATGCCCCATCCGTTTTTCCGAGCATTGTCATGGCGGACGCGAAATGAATCCGCGCAGCACCATTCCGGTCAAACCTTCGTACAAGGAAGGTGCTTCCGTACTTGGAGAAGTCGATCAGCATGGACTCGGGAACATCCAAGCCGCAAAGTCTTGCAAGGTCATGGGTGACCTTTTCCCATGCGCCCACGTTAACATCATCGTGCTTGGACGGAAACTTGGCGATCCACAGATTTCCGCTTGTGTCCAGAACGGTGGCCTTCGGACGAGCGCCACCCAGCGAGGAACCGGGCTTGATGAGCTGATTGATCCATTTCTGCTCGAGACCGGACTCATCGTTTTCGAATTGACAGGAAGCCTCCTCCAGCGTTCGCAGGCTGGTCCAGGGAGGTGTTGGGGTTTCCGAATCATCCGAAAGGAAGGGTCCGTCTTTGTCCAGCTTAAAGCGGATCGCGCCCATCCGCGTCTCGTCGTAGACGCCCAGCAGGAAGTCGCTGTCTAAGAGCTTTCGAGGCTTCCGGCCTTCCTGTTCCGCCAGTATTCTTTCTCTGCGCGTCATCAGCAGACGACCCCAACGGTCGGGGGAAGAGTCAGCGAAAAGACCGAACACATTTTTTGCACCGGTGGGATACTGACGTCCGGCGTACAGTTGAAGATCCGGGTCGAGATACATGTAGTTTGCGCTGCTTTTTAACCAGTCAGCGTCATACTCAAAGGAGTAGCTCTCACGGCCGCGGACATTCTCCACGAAGAGCGTTCCCAGGAAGTTTGGCGTTGTAGATCTGAAGCTCTCATAGACATAAATTATTTTTTGGCTTGACGCCACGGTCAATCACCTCCGTTTCGTGGTGCTCTCTTACGCGTGGTAAGCTCAAGGTCTTGGAGTTTACGCCCCAGTTCGTCATCCTTTGCAACGAGCAGAAGGTCTTTATCCATATTGTTCAGTGCGTGCAGAACTGCGGCATAGATCCCAATCGCGACAGAGGGGTTTCCCTTTTCAACATTCCACACTGTGGCTCGGCTCACACCAGCTCTTTCCGCGACCAATTCGGCAGACAGATGCCGCCGTAATCTGGCAAGTTTGATCTGTTCTCCCAGCTGTTCTAAAATCGCCTGCGTCTGCGGCAGCACAGCAACACTCTTTCGTCCCATTCTGCACACCACCTCCACATCATCTTTGTGCTTGTTATTATAGACGATACATCTATAATTGTCAATAAATAAAGACATTAAAAGGGGCGCGCCTGCGATGATCCCATACTTCATTGTGTGCTGACCATCTTACCGATATGCATCCGGCCTTATGCCCGATTGGGGGGGAATTCTATGGAAGTAATCATTCATTTGCCGCGCTCAAAGGAATGTCAGGAGGAACTTGCCAAGCGCGTTGCAACTGTCCATGCACAGTTGATTTATAATTACATCTCAAGGTTGGAGTGTTCAACAGAGCAAAAAAGTCGCCCTTCTTGATGCGATTCAGGAGAACATCCACGATGAAATAAAGAAAGAGAAAGAGGGATGATCCCTCAATCTCCTACACTTAGACGGATTCTTCGACAAGGTATCCGCCACCGAAGATGATTTCCAGCTTGCCGCCAGGATAGACCTTAATGCATTCTACCATCTGACGGACGATGGAGTCATCGTACTCCATGCATTTGCTTTCTCTTTCTGAGATGATGGCTTGGATCTGCTCGAGGCGGCTCTGTTCGCCGTTATCCTTGGCAGTACTTTCTTGAATGGCAGCTATACGCTGCTTGAGAAGTTCTGTTTCTTGTGACAGTGTCATGAACTCGCTTTCATGGGCCTCGATGCCATCGCCGGAGCTGACACTCTCATTGACAAGTGCCAGCATCTTATTGTTTAGGGCTTCGACCTTTCTCTCCAACATATCTACTTCTTCCGGATCTCCATTAAGGCCGAGGGCTTCGCTGATGGTTGCTCTCATGAGCGCCTTATAGGTGGCGTTATCCTGCTTGTTGAACTTGTTGACCGCTCGAACGATGGCCTCCTGCAACTTGTCCTCCATAATGGTGGGGGAATCGCTGCAATATTTCTTGCCGTAGTCTAGTCGGCTGATACAGCGCCACACGATGCGCTTGGTACCATTTCTTGACCATGTCACGCGGCGATAGCGGGTACCGCAGTTGCCGCAGATGAGCACATTGGTCAGGGCGTAGCGAGAATACTTTCCGGTGGATGTGATAGAACTCTTTGCAGAGCCTGGCGTTTTCGTTTTTCGCCTGGCCAGCTCTTCCTGAACCTTGTTGAAGGTCACTCTGTCGATGATGGCTGGATGGTTATTCTGAACATAGTACATTGGAGCTTCTCCGGTGTTCTTCTTTCGCTTCTTTTCGATGCAGTCAACGGTGACGGATTTTTGCAGGATCACATCTCCGCAGTATCGTTCGTTGGAGAGCATATTCATGATCATGCCCTTGCTAAAGCTGATGGTTTTGCCGGGGATATCATAGTTCTCAGCCTGCATCATCTTGGAAATATTGTCCACGGTTTCTCCAGCCAGATAGAGATTGAAGATACGTTCCACGATGGCCGCTTCACTCGGTACGATCTCAGGCTCACCGTCAGCACCCTTTTTATAGCCAAGGAACCGCTTGTATATGAACACTGGTGTTCCTTCCTCGAACTTCTTGCGAACGCTCCAAGTAATGTTCTTACTGATGCTTTCGGATTCGGACTGTGCGAAGCCAGCATAGATGACCAGATACAGCTCGCTGTCTGTCTTGAGTGTGTCGATCTGCTGCTCCTCAAAGTAGACGCCGATGCCTTTGGACTTGAGCATTCGGACATAGTCGAGGCAGTCTACCGTATTTCTCGCAAAGCGGGATACGGATTTGGTGATGATGTAATCGATCTTTCCAGCCAGACAGTCGTTGATCATTTTATTGAACTCGGGACGCTTGTCGGCTCTTGTGCCGGACTTACCCTCGTCAGCGAAGAGACCTGCAAAGCACCAATCTTTGCGGCTGGCGATCATCTCGGTGTACACCTTCTTTTGGTTGGCGTAGGAGACGAGCTGCTCTTCGCTGTCTGTCGAGACACGGCAGTATGCGGCAACCTTCTTCTGCCTGTATTTTTCTTTGTCTACTGTCATGGAGCGTTTTGGCTCTATGACAGTGACGATTTTTTTAGGAACTTTCGTTATTTCCATCGTCCAGCGTAACCTCCGTTTCTGTCTTAGTATGAAGTACCACCTTGCCTTGTTCGCCGAGTGTGATGTATGAGGTGAGGGCGGTAAAGTAATCTCGATTGAATTCATCCTGCGTGACCATCGTTTGTGCCAGCTTTCTTGCGAGCGATACTGTGAGGTTCAACTTGGCATTGCTCTGCTCGTACATGAGCGCTGCCATCTCGATGGTCTTTTCGATGATGAACTCCTCGTTTGGAGCGTCACGCTCCAGCTCCAGAGCGATATCATTTCCTACCTTGGTGACCTTCGCATCTGGCTCATACCGTTTCTTGGGCTTCGGCTGGAGCAGCTGGTCATTGAGGATGACCCGATTGATGAGGACTGTAATGGTTTCGATGAGTTGGGTATCGCTGATGCGGACTCTGATGCCGCATTCACCATTGGTACAGTTCCAGCTCTCTCGAATGTGATGCTTTGCGTTGATGCGGCGTTTCATCGGCTGACCGCAGTTATCGCACCGAACGAAGTCGCGGAGCAGGCCGATGGCATCATTTTCATTTTCGCAGGCTTTGCACTGCCGAGCTGTTTTCAGGCTGACTGCCGCTTCATACATATCTTCGTCTATGATGGGATCATACTCTTCAGTTCCTGTATATCCGGCGTTATCGATGATTCTTGCAATACGGGCTTTGTCCCATATGGCAGTCTTTTGCGTATAGGGGATTTGGCGGTCGGTCAACTCGTCCGCAATTGCCTTCAAGGAAGCTCCGTTCAGATACGAATTGAAAATCTCTCTGATAACTTCCGCTTCTTCTCCTGAGATGACGGTTCTGCCATTGCGCATTGTGTATCCGTATGGGATATACCGCGTCTTTTTCATGACTGCCTCCTATATGCGTTCCTTGAATCGAAGTCCGCCAAGGAATTCTACGGACATTTCATCCTCTTTATTGATTTGGATGCTCTTCACGATTTCCAGAAGAGTTTCTCATCGAATGCCTCAAGGGGTTCTTCCAGTTCGAAGATGAGCATTTTAAATTTCTTGACTTCCTCGAGCATGGAGGCAGCCTTTGAATTAAACTTTTCCTGCCTGACATCCTTGAGCCTTGCCAGCTCTGCACCGATCTCATTGGCTTGTGCCTGATAAACTTCAGGGGCGAGGTATCCCTTGGATCGGAGCTGTTCGAGCATGAGCAGTTTCGCATTCAACTCGGCAATACTATTGCTTAAATCGCGCGCAACCAGATTGTTCCGCTTCATAGCTGCCAGCGTCATCTCTAGCCGGCTGATGACTTGGCCGAGGATGTTATCTTCAGAGAACCGCAGCTTGTTCACCATGGTGATAAAGCCGTCATAGATCCGTTCTTCGCTATAATAGTGAGAATCGCAAGCTGTGCTGTCATCTTTGTGAAGGGCGCATACCCACTTCACAGTACCCGACACACTCCTTCGCCGATAGAAAGAGCCGCACTCAGAACACTGAATGCGGCTTGTAAGCGGATAGATATTTTGGGTAGTTGTTCTGGAGAAAGTCTCCTTGCGTTTTTGGATAAAAAGCTGCTGAACAGCATTGAACACATCCTTGTCAATGATACCGGGATGTGTTCCTTTGGCATAGAAGCGATCTTCCTGTCCGCGGTTGATATGCTGGTTGAATGGGACCGTTGTTTCACGGTAAGTTTTTTGATAGAAACTATCGCCGATATACCGTTCATTTTTCAGCATATAGGCTATTCGGTACGGATGCCAGCTCTCCTTGCCGGCCTTGGTAGGAATATTGCGACTCTTCAATTCTCTGCCAATCTCACTGATGGAGAAACCCCGCAAATACAGGTCAAAAATGTCCCGCACAACAGCAGCTTCCGGCTCGTACACAGCCAATGCCTTGTCGACCAACCGGTATCCGTAAGGGGCGTTGCTGTCCACATACTCGCCAAGTTCCATGCGTTTGACGATTGAGAGGCGCTGGTTCATAGAGATGGACTGCGATTCCTCCTGCGCCAGAGCAGAGAAGGTATTAAGAAGCATCTCGTCGCCCATAGAGAGCGTCGAGATGCCTTCCTTTTCAAACTGTACGCCCACACCCAGCAACTTGAGCTTTCTTACATAGGCCAGAGCGTCTTTTGTGTTTCGAGCGAAACGGGAGATGGATTTCGTGATGATGAGGTCAATTTGCTTGAGCTCACACATGCGGATCATCCGTTGAAATTCATCACGGGTTTCGCTTTTCATGCCAGTAAGCCCTTCATCGGCGAAGATGTCCACCAGTTCCCAATCGTCGCGTGCTCCGATGCATTTTTTGTATGCTCGGATCTGTGCGGCATAGGAGTTGAGCTGATCGGCAGAGTTGGAAGACACTCGGCAGTAAGCTGCAACCTGCATCTTCTTCGTGCTCTGTCTTGTGATCGGGGTGATGAGCCGTACTTCAGGCATTTCGGTGTCCTCCTCTCTCGTTTTTTGGTTGGTATCATAATATGATACCAACCACTTTTGGCAAACCACATTATACTGATAACTATTCTGAATAGCTACCAAAACAATTGGAACAGCGCAGAATTGACCTTATGCACAATTTTCAGCGGGCTAATACGATATCTGCGCCGGTAAGCTTCATATAATACTTTTTCGCCCTGACATATTCCTTTTCTGTGATCAACTCCTGCGCAAGGAGATCCTTCAGCATATCAGCAATAAAAAGGAAATTGGCGTTTTTGGTGTTCTTGTTTGACAGCATGGTGTTACCTCCTTGATGTAGTTGGTTTTGTATCTATGGCAGCGAAAAAGACAGCGGGCTACGGTATAGTCTACTGCCTTTGTCGTTTCGCTGCTCCATGTAGTACGCATTGCAAAGAGCAACTTTTCAATATAATTATGTCGCAGTTGTTGTCACTTTTCAAAAATATAGATGATAGAAATCTAAGGACAAGACTTATCCGCACATTTCTACCATCAAAAAGGCGGGAGCCGTCCAGTGGTTGGAAGAATATCGCATTCCCGTGGTATGGCTCGGCTCCCGCCGTATTTGTGTTCTTACTTTCTAATGATCCTATTCGACACTACTCCCCAGATCGTGGGCGGCTAAACTGACCAGTGGCTGGCACCACCCTCCGGGAATCTCACCCCTCCGAGGATCTCTCCGAGCTGCCCCCATTGCTTGAGTCTGTGGCTGGACAGTGAGTACAGGTCAACGGTATCATCGCGAGACAGCTTGCCAAAGCTGCTTTGGGCTGGGTGGGTACCGCTCGGTCACCTTAGTAGGCCGTCTTTTATGCAGAGTTCTCCGCACAGGTGGGTCTTGGCGCACCCGCCGCATCGCTGCTCCCCTTCGTCGGGGGCCCGCTGACTGACGTTATCAGTCGCCGGATATTCAGTTTTCAACGTTCACAAGAAGAGATTTTTCTTCTCGCATGTATACGGGAGAAAACAGGTATCTTAACAACCCTCCTCGTCCAAATTATTTTTTGATTTTTTTTCAAAATGCGCTTCTTCCGCTCATGGATGGCCTGCTGAGACATCCCCAGCCTCTGAGCGCATTCCCTTTCGGTGTGGTTCTTGAAGTAAAGTTCATAGATCAGCTCGTAGTCTTTCGGAGGAAGCAGCTCCAGAACATTATGCAAGGACTGGAATACCATCTCCTCAATGGCTTGATTTTCGGGCGTATTGTCATAATCTATAAACTCGTGGAACCGCTCGTATCCATCATTTTCTCCGCCAATCAGCGAACTCATCTGCGTCTCATGCTTAAAAAAGCGTTCCGTGCTATCTTCGATATTCCATTTCGTTCGCCTGTAAGTCTGAAATACTTCCTTAGTTACTTGGATGAGTTCGTATTGGCCGGTCATGGTATTGTAAACATTGAGAACATAAACTTTTTCGGACATTTTTTGATCTCCTTTTGATTTTTTGAATTTGGTGAGGTTCAAAAAATCGGAGATCAAGGATATTGAGCGATATAGGGTTCCCAAAAACCAGTCAGCATTGTTACCTCCGTTAGGGGGCAACAGCACAAAAAAGCCGGGCATCAAGAAGATAGGTACACTTTGCAGTATACCTTTTCTTCTCAATGCCCGGCAATTTGGTGCCTCATAGACTTCCTTATCTAAGGACCCGTGGCTCGGTGCAATCAGCTTTCTTATTCTGTTGTCGTTTACTCTTATGTGTAAGTATGGCAGGATGCTCGATAGTAGGTAGCTCTCCTGCGGATTGGGGTACGATAACTCAGGTCTATCTCAACAATCTTTCGACAGTTGGGACACTTCAACTCAATGATGCCCGAAGTGGGAGTCACTTTATCAAAAATGCGCCAGTTGCATTTCGGGCAACGCTTTACAACTTTGATTTCATACGAGTTAGGTTTCATAGTATACGGTCCTCCTCATCCATGTCGACTCGAACCAAACTATAGGGGTCGGAAAGATCATTTCTTTTCAGAAGTCCAAGCTGCGTCATTCGAATGGACAGTGCTGTTTTAGAAGCCCCCATAAATGATGCCATCGCTTCGAACTTCTTGTAATCAGCAGGGGCAAATACTCGGTTTAGAAGGCGCATCTGGGTTCCAAGACCGAATCTCTCCATGCTTCGAACTACACATTCGGCTGGAAGTAAAATCATGGCAGCCAGTGTTTCAACCTGCCACTCCTCCCAATCCCCATTTCCTCTGTTGCTTCGATAATAACAGTGAACGGAACGCCCACTTGCTTGGGCTCCGTAGTCGTGCGGCAATAGCATTTTCAGAATATGGTGACAGCTCTCGTGGGAAACGGTATAGTTCCTGCGGCCTATATTGGCACCCTCTTTCATGAGATCACTTTCAATCAAAATGGTTTTTTCCATCAAGCATATAATACTGTTCTTCCGTGGAGCTTGGATCTTCAGGGAACACCTCGACGCCTATATCGCAAGAAGATGTCAGGCCGATTTTTTCGCCGTTCAGAGATAATCGAGCATAATCGATACGAAGCCCCAGAAGCTCTTGGCAGAGGAAGTCGATATCTACTCGCTCCAGCGCTTGGCCTGATATAGCCGGAAGTCTCTTATATGCTGCGATGACTTCTCTCCCACCGATAGTCTCGAGGTCATTGCGTGATAGATATTTCAATTGCATATCTCCTATATATGGAGGTTCTTTGCTTCAACAAACCACTGATCCTCGTCTTCGAAGAGATAGGTCTGTTTTCCTCCAATCATAATCGTATAACGGATACCTGTTCCACCAACTTTTGTTGCTGCGGCTCTCTGTCTGCTACAGACACGGTCGATGGAGTATTCCTTCCCATCTTCAAAGGTCAGAGAGACAGGCGTCTTGGTTCGGTCTGTGGCTACGATAACTAATACCTTCACCACAGCTTTATGAAATTGCATTTTCATCTCAAACGGTTTCTCCCTTTCGTCGGCGGTAGTTACTGATACATAAGTCTGGGCATGGTCACCAACTGCCTGCCGTCATCGGGGATCTTTAAGTCGCCCATAAGAATGGCATAGGAAATGGCGCGTTTGCCAAATCTCCTTCGGATGTCCTCGACAGCGTCCTCCAGAAGAATACGGCGATCCCGTTTCTGATGATCCACGAACATAGAGAGTTGCTCTGCATCTTTCTGCGATACCAAATCAATACCGCGGATCGTGACAGCTCGAATTGGTTTATCCCACCGATACCGCTCCATAAGAAGATGAAAGCCCGCTCCGGCGATTTCGTTGGGGAGCTGCGTTCTGAATGGGAGCTTACACTGGTACTGTGAGCCATACAGGTCATTTGTCCGGATGGAGACTTGAACACCACACGCCATCAACTCATGAACACGGAGCCGATGCCCGACATCCTGGCTCAATTCCAGCATAACGCGAAACACATCTTCCGGCGTTTGCAGGTCAGCAGTACAGGTGATGCCGTGCCCGATGGACTTGACGGGGCTGACAAAGTCCTTGTGCATAACACGAGAGATATCCGTTCCATTTGCATACGTCCAGAGCTTAAGACCATTGATCCCCAGCATATGCCGCAGTGTATCCGGAGAAGTCTTTGCCAAATCCCCGATGGTGTGGATTCCGTATTGAGCCAGCTTATTTTCTGTGGCTCTGCCCACATAGAGTAGCTCTGCAGCATCAAGAGGCCAGATTTTTTCTTTGAAGTTGTCCCGTTTGATTTCGGTGATTGCATCCGGCTTTCGCATATCTGACCCGAGTTTGGCAAAAATCTTGTTGAATGACACACCGATGCTGACCGTCAGGCCAAGCTCCTCTTTTGTTGTCCGCCGGATTGCCTCGGCGATCTCCATGCCCGTTCCGCAGGCACCAGAACCGGTCACATCAAGCCAGCACTCATCCATGCCATACGGTTCAACAAGATCCGTATATCGGTGGTAAATTTGACGGGCCAGCTTAGAATACTTGAGGTACTGATCGTACTGGGGCGGCACAACGACCAGTCCTGGGCAAAGCTGCCGAGCTTCCCAATTCACCATGCCCGTTTTCTACTCCGGCTTTCTTGGCCAAGTCTGATTTGGCCAAGACAATACCATGACGTTCTTCGGTTGATCCGCACACCGCGACAGGCTTTCCTTTGAGCTCTGGGTTAAGCATCATTTCAACGGATGCGTAGAAGGAGTTCATGTCGCTGTGCAGGATGACACGCTCATTATCCATGTGTTTTCACCTCTTATCTTGCTCGTGTGTCTCTATAATAAGCGGATTATTTATCTATGTCAATGTCGCATTTGTAGAGTAATAGTCAATTTTCTATTGACAGCGAGTCTTTTCCACTATATACTGAAGCCATAAACAGAAAAGGCGGTTGCTATTATGAGTAAGAGTAAAGCTAAAATTCTTTCTCTCCCGATAACAAATCACGCAAACTATAATGCAGAGACAGAGCGTCAGGAAAATGTTATTGGAGTCCGCATTGATGAAGCACGCCGCAAGGCTGGCCTCAGCCTCGTCGATTTCAGCGCACTTTTTGCGGCAGTATGGGGTAACGATGTCCCCCAGCGGCATCAATAAGTGGGCAAAGGGCAGTGCTTTACCAAACGCCTATCAGCTGGTGGCTGTCTGTCATGCGCTTGATCTGGATGTGGATGTTTCTTATTTTTGCAGCAGCCATACACCGGCACTCAATGATGCAGGCTTGGCAAAAGTCAGGGAGTACAAGGATGACCTGATTGCGTCGGGGAAGATATAAGCCGCAGCCAAAGGTGGTCAGCATTCTCAAGTACATAGAGATGCCTGTGAGTAATCTTGCGGTATCCGCTGGTACTGGCGAATTTCTCGATGAGGGCAACTTTGAGATGGTTAGCTTTCCCGAGAAGTCAGTTCCAAAGGGTGCTGATTTTGGTGTACGGGTTTCCGGCGATAGTATGGAGCCTGTTTATCATGACGGTCAGATTGTATGGGTCGAGGAGTGCGAGACCTTGGCCATTGGAGAGGTCGGCATCTTTGTCTATGATGGCGATGGCTACTTGAAGGTATACAGTGAGCAGGAGCCAAGTGAACAACAAAAAGGATGCATTCACCGATAGCTATGGTTGCCTGCACATGCAGCCTGTGATGCTGTCCCTATAATCAAGCATACGAGCCCAAGGCAATCATGCCCGACTCGAGATTTCAAGTCGTAGGTCGAGTTCTTTGAGTACAGAATATTGGACTACATTCCCTTTAGAATTAATGGCGGGGTAGGATGTAGAAAGGCGGGGATTATATGGATACGATAGCAAGAGTGATGCAGCTGGCTGACGAGCGTAACCTCTCACTTTTCAAGCTATCTCAGCTGTGTGATGTATCATATTCAACCTTGAAGAATGCTGAGATGCGCGGAAGTCAGTTGGGGGTTCCCACGATTGAGCGCATCTGCGTTGCACTGGGAGTCACATTGAGCGATTTTTTTGCAGAGTCGGGAACTTGACACATCGATGGCGTCACCGAATATGAAGAGACAGATAATGAAAATCACCGAGCATTGCCTGTGAAGGCATTGCTCGGTGATTTCTTCGATTAATTCATAGAGATTGCTTGGTGCAGCTTTTAGCAGTTAGTTTTGATTCTACAGATTTAGAAGCTGCAAGTCTAACTTTGTGTTGTCAATGTAGTGCCGGTACATCATTTCCGCAGGCAGCAAACGCACCTGAATGTCCTGCAATCCCAGATTACTTAACATGGCAAGGGATGCGGTTCCTTTTTGTATTATTTCCGTAGAAGCGGTTGGCATAAGGAAACAGTTTTTACTGTGCTGATCTGGTGAGCTTCTACAAACGGCTGATAGGCCAACTGGTACAAATACTGCTTGGTGATGGACTCGATACCGGGCTGACCACGCAACTTTTGTTATGCTCCAATTGGATGTTATAGTATTTTGCATCAAAAATAATAAACTGATAGTTCCCCTCGACATTAACGATGGAAATAAGGTCCGGGATGAGCGTATCCTCGGCCTGCCTTACAAACAACTCACTGTTTGGAGTAGTCCCAGACCACCGCGGTTTATCAATCAAGTCAATGAGTTTCTTATGCCGCATATCACGGTATTGCTCGGCCAACGGCATAGGCAGTCGCAGTCCACCGATAGGTTTCTGTAATTGGTTGTCCATCACTTCCGCACAGACTTTTCCCACACCAGGTTAAAACTGTTTGTGCCGAACATACTGAAACAGTCCAAATCGTCCAGTGCGCTGCTGTTGGCTATATAGGCATATAGCGTTTTCAGCAGAAGCTGTTTCCGGGTATTGAACTGGACGTTAAGTTCTTTGACAATGCGCTCCAGGACATACTCCTTGTCACCAAAGTCCTCGATATGCTCATCGGAAATATCGACACCCATAATATCGAACAGATCCAACAGATCTGCATCTCTCAATTCCTCCGTGCAATGGGTGAGGATACACTCATGTAGACGCTTGAAGAAATCGAAATCGTCATTCACACGCTTCATGGTCAGCAATTCCGGGTAATACGGCCGATTGTTGCTTAAGAGAGTGAAAGTTTCGTTGATGGTCTTATCCCAAAGAATGTCACCGGACCCGTTGGATTCGATGATGTCCTGTGTGTTGGTGTAGGCGCCATACTCGAAATAATCCTGGAGGAGGAACAGCATAACAGCCAACATATTAAATGCACTGCTGTCGCTCGTATCGTTGTACATACGAATGATCTGTTCCTTAGAATTGTACTTTTCCAGAACCTTCAGCACTTGTTTCAGTTCTGCTTTGGGGGCCGTGGCATCGAGCAGATATTTCGGATAACATTTCAACACACGACCCTCAATTGTAATAACACCAACAAAAGTGAACACGTACAGATATTCGTTTTCACCGACCTCGACATCAGCGATTTCGATATCCTCATCCAACAGATCGGTGAGGTCCTTCTGTGTGTCATTTTTGCTTTTACGGCCTTCAGAACGCCATATTCTTTCAGTCGTTTCAGAATGCGGACAGTCTTTTCCTCGGAGCAATGAAACTCTTTAACCAGGTCTTCCTGGGTATAGCGTTTTTGTTCTCGTAAAAATACTGAAATCATTCTCCATCATCCTCTGGGACATTATCAATAAACTGGCTACTGATTCCTTCGCAGAAAATGTAAACACCCTTGGTGTCAAATTCTCTGCAAATCTTGGAATACTGGTTCTTTGCCTTCTCATCGCAGCCGCCGAACAGAGTAATGCGCTTCTGCTTTGCGGCATCATCGAATAGATACATAATGACCTTGTTCTTAAAAAAATGCGGGTGAACATGGCAGCATCGATCATTTTACCTTCCGGCAGGTTTTTCTTGGAAATGAAGTACGGACCCATCAGTTTGTCCTCGTTCACCTTGTAAGTGAGCAGCTCATTGTTGATGGCTTTGCGGAGAGCATTCCACTCCACAACACGGCGATAATCGCCTTGACCGAGGACAACCTTTTTTGCCAACAATTCCGGCTTCACTGTCATCGATGCCCAAATAGGTGAAGTCCCATCTGCGCTTAAAAGCGGTATCCATCGGGAATACGCCCTGGTCAGCACTGTTCATGGTAGCCCAGATGAACATATTGTCTGGAATGCGGATTTCAGCGTAATCGTCGGGGTTGCCGCCGAGTTCTTCTGCCAGATACTTTTTGATGTCCTCGGATGCCTGGATCGGATATTCACTAACCTCGTCATCACCACGGTCAAGCAACTGGAATACGTCACCGAACACGGCAGCAACATTGGCACGATTGATTTCCTCGATCACAAGCAGGAAAGGCTTGGGGGCATCAGTTCTGCTGTTCTGAAGGGCTTTCACATAGGTGCGCATGAACGGACCGGGTACATAGGAATAAGTAATGGCGTCCTTGCCATCGCTGTCCTTGCAGGGCACCGGCTTGTATGTACCGACAAAATTAGCGTAGGAGTAATCTGGGTGGAAGGTCACGCGCTCGTACTCACCACCATCTGCAAGTAGCAGATCCTTTTCGTGATTCAGCGTAAAACTCTTACCAGTGCCGGGAGCGCCAAAGAGGATGCGGTTACGTGGATAATCGCTTTGGTAGCCGGTACTGTAGCAGATATCCTGGGAAAGCTCGGCTTTGGTAGAAGTGGTCTCTTCCGAATAATAATCCCAGAAAATCTTATTGAACATTACATTGGAGATACCGCACTTGTTTGCGTAGAAGCGAATCTGTCCCATGCGAACAAACGGGTATTTTTCTTTTCTTCGCCGATCGCACCCAAGACGGTTCTCTGGGCATAATCACTATAATTCGTGGCAAAAAGTTCAGGATAGAGCATCTGGTAATATTTCAAGAACCAAACTCTCTCGATATCACCTTCGGTTACCTCGCGCAGAATCTGGTGCAGTTTTTTATAATCATCAATAGTTGCCAGAGAACCATATTCTTTGATTGCCTTGGCACCGGCCACAAGGTGGTCTCTTAATTTAGTGCCAACCTCAATGGCCTCCTCTTCGGTCAACTGGCGGGGTTTTTGATGAGACCCCGTCATCCACGCACCCTGGGTGGAGAAGTAGAGACCATACTTGTACGCATTGCCTCCTTTGATACTGCCGAAGGTGTCTTTGATTTGAGGGCCGAAATTCCAATACGCGGCACACATTTTCTGCGTTAGCTGCGTTAAGGAAAATTGTATTCAGCATCTCAACCCCAGACAGGGATGCCAGAAAATCTGGGGAGAACTTCGCCTGAAAATCTGCCAAAAGCTGATTTGCTTCCTCATCAAGCGTAGGATATTCTGTGGCCTTTTCTCGGAACCATTCTGGTGAGAACATATTACTCGTATCATTACGCTCAAGCAGAAAGCGTTTGTAGAGATCAAGCCCTGCGGACAGAGAACCATTACCGCGGCTACGGTTGAACTCTTCGTATGCATCATCGGATTTGATGACAGCGACAGCCCTTTCAAAAAAGGCTCTGCATCCGTAATTTCAAAAACAGAGGCAAATGGGGCTATGGCATCTGCAAACTGAGTAGCAACTGCTTTCAGCGCACCAATATACTGGTTACGGGTATTTTCGAATACAGTTCACCGTTTGCTTTTGGGAGATGTGATAACCAGTCCCTAAAAGCACTCTCGGTATTGGTGAGAATGTCAGTATTGTCGGTATCACCGCAGTGTTTCTGCTTCGCAATATCAAGTAAAAGCGGACACAGGATCAGTAATACCAGAATAAACATCTGGGAATTGTTGCGCAAGTAACTCCATGAGAGTTTTTGTCGATTCGGTACATTCCTCGTAATTAAAGGCATGGTGACCAAGATAAATATCTGCAAACAGTTTGATGATCCGTGTGGTGTCTTCGCTAAAAGTATCTGTAATATTGATAAGGCGATGATATCTGCCATTCGCTTCTCAATATCCAGTTTGAAATAACGACCTGTGCGATCCGTGGTCTCTTTACTTACGCCGCCGCCAAAAACGCAATCTTTGACAGTGAAAATGGCTTCATTTTCTGCACCGGCATTCATACTACATTCGAGCCACATTGACTGAAGCCAGTAATTATTCGCGCTTAAGATGGATAACTGCAGGTTGCTCGGTGTTTTTACACCGCAGGTAGGCGGTAACATCATGAATGCGGAGATAACTTTACTTGGTGCAATACGGTCAGTACCAATGCCGAGCTTCATTGATGTAGAACCATTACCTCGCGGTTTTATTTCATATTTTGCCTTATCATCATTTATAATGACAGAAAGTTCTTCGCCTGCTTCAGAGCGAAAGACGTATCTAAAAATGGCAAATTTCCCATTCAAAGTTTCTGGAGAGGTCAACTGACCGTTTTCGTCATAAAATCGACCGCCCAAGAAAGCCTGACCGCCACCACTGTTTGCATTATAGGTAAAATGGAAATCCGCTTCATGCCCAGAATATGTAGCATAGTCAGCTATTTCGTTGAAATACGACATATTTACACCTCTTTCTCCTTTACTCAGAATAGTACTGCTTAATACAATTCGCTACATACATGGCCAATGCAGGGGAACAGCATTTCCTATAGCAAGTTCCACATCAGTTTTTGCACCAGGAAACTTGAAAGTATCAGGAAAAGTTTGAATGTACCCGCGCTCGCGTGTTGTTAAAGCACGAACACCATCGCATATATCTGCCTTGTCCGCATGATGCCGCATATAATTCTCCGGATAGGTCTGTTAATGCCACGAATTGTTGCAGCAGGTTCATCTATTGAAAATACAGCCCGGCGATTGTAACTTCTCGGATGCATATAGTAAAATTCCGTGTTAAGGGTGTCGCCAAGGTAGTCTCGCACCGTCATCTGCTTATTTGATAGGTTTGATGTTAGCGCCTCATCAAGAAAACCGTCTCTTTCACCAAGTTTTCCGACCAGGAAGAATCTTTGGCGCTTTTGCGGAACACCACATCGGCTTGCATCCAATACTCGTGTGGTAATGCCATACCCTGCGTCTGAAAGCATTTGCTTACACTGTGACGGTCGAAAAGCGTTCAATATTATAAACATTTTCAAATACCACCCATGTCGGTTTTACTGTATTACAATTTCAGCAAACCGAATTGTAAGGTTCGCACGCTTCCCCAACTCTCGTTTTCCCGCTATAGAATAGTCTTGGCAAGGGGGACCACCCATTATAAGATCTGGATGCAAAGCGGATATCTGCTGTACAACATCATCTGCACCCAAATCCTTTTTATAGATAGGATGAGAGAAGTTAATTTCATAAATTTTTATTGCGGCATCCCAATTGTCAAATGCTGCGATAATATCAAATCCTGCATTTTCAAATCCTAAGGACATACCGCCGCAACCCGCAAATAAGTCAATTACCCTCATTGTTATCTCTACTTTCTTCGGAAATAATATACCTCATAAGTGCTGAACCACCATACTTCGCCAAATTGACTGGTACAGCATTCCCAATCATGGAGTTAATGTCGGATTTCCCCAATAAATTGGAAACTTTCTGGAAATGTCTGTATATAGCTTCGTTCCTTCGGGGTCAAACAACGCACTTCTGCAACTGGAACAGGGTCATTGGGGTGGCCTTTATATCCTTTGGGGATGGGCCGGTCAACTGCCCGGATTGTCATAGAGGGTTTCGTATACACTAAAAAACACCGCGACGATTGTAATTAGTCGGAACGCGGAAGTAATAATCAATTCCGAGTGAATCTCCAAGATAGTCGTGAATGCTCATAGGTTTTTGTGCCAGGTTACACTTAAGTTCTTCGTCCAAGAAACCATCGGAGGCACCAAGCGCACCAACGACAAACATTCTCTTTTCTTGTCTGTGGAACCCCGCAGTATGCGGCATCCAGAACCATTTGAGTGAGTCCATAGCCGGCAGCACGAAAATTAGCAATAGCACTCTGGAATGATTTTGTGTTTCGTATTGTGGCTACATTTTCCATGACAAAGTATTTTTGGGCGAACAAGGCTGACAATTTGAGAATAGCAAATTGAAAGAATTGCCCTACCACGACTTTCATCCTGAAACCTGCAGTCGAAAAAATCCTGGCATGGTGGCCCACCTATAATTAGGTCGGGGGGCATACCCTGCAATCAATTCTGTAGCTCCTTCTACATCCATAAGATCCTTTTTCGATAATTGGATGGTCGAAATTTTTTTCATAGACTCGAATTGCGGCTTTCCAGTTATCAATACCTGCAACTATATTAAATCCAGATGCTTCAAAACCAAGAGACATTCCTCCGCATCCGCAAAACAAGTCAATGCACTTTATAGTTAGCGACATAGTTTATATCCTTCCGTATGTGTATTGCGGCGTTACTCCATTGCGCTCTTACCGCTTTTATTACCCATTCTTCCAGTTCGGAACGTTTGAATTTCCACTGTTTGCCGATCTTGTGGGCGGGTACATTTTTATCCTTTATCCATTTACGCAATGTAACAGGCTTGATGTTAAGAAACAACGCTGCATCTTCAATACTGATATAGTTCTCATTAATTAAATTAGACATATTTGCACACCTCGGCTTCGTATGTTTGCGTAATTTCACTCCTACATTATACCAGATATTTGTGTCTTTTCAAGTTGTTTGGACATCTTTCTTGCTTTTTCCGCTATTTCGTGA
>VOFJ01003594.1_pt1 | contig 31668 bp, 59 predicted proteins | sample 5384081 | NCBI WGS metagenome assembly VOFJ01 (sample SAMN12384729, study PRJNA508395) | human gut metagenome | isolation source: healthy gut I | host: Homo sapiens | reverse complement strand
ATCCATTGATGTCACTTCAACGAAAAATTTACTCCATCACAGATGATACGAAGGATTATCTGAAAGGTCTCGACGAGGACGTGACAATTTATGTGCTGGTGTCCGATGCATCAAAAGACACAAAGCTGGATGAGACATTACAGAGATATGAATCCCTGTCGGATCACATCAAAGTTTCCTATATCAATCCAGCTGCAAACCCGGCTTTTGCAAAGACAGTATACAGACAGTTCTGTGACTTCCAACAGCATGATCGTTGTGAGCAGTGCAAGATCCAGAGTCATTGATTACAATGATGTGTATACCTATAGTTATGATTACAGCAGTTATTCCAGAAGCATTGATGGATATGATGCAGAGGGACAGCTTACAAGTGCAATCCAGTATGTGACCATGGATTCGACAGAACTTCCGGTGATCTATCAGGTGTCCGGACATGGGGAAACAGCTTTGACCGGTGGCTTTACAGAGGCAATTGAAAAAGCAAATATCACTTTATCTGACCTTGCATTATTAAAAGAGGATGCGGTTCCGGAAGATGCAAAGAAAGACTTATTATCAATGAATGACGACTGATTTTTCGGAGGACGATGCCAACAAAGTGATCGATTATATCAATCAGGGTGGGAAAAGTGCTGATCACCTGCAATTTCCAGGCACAAGGTTTGGAAAACTTCGAGTCGATCCTGTCAGCCTGCGGAATGGAGCGTGTTTCCGGCATTGTCATGGAAAATGATAAATCCTATTATTACAGCAATACACCGTATTACCTGCTTCCTGACGTAAATTCAAGTGCATATACAAGTTCCGTCAGCGGTTCATATATCTTTGCTCCATACAGCGAGGCAATCACCTATGGGGAAGATACAGATGATACAACTTATACAGCATTATTGAGACGACAGATAAAGCAGTATCCAAGACAGATGCAGTAAATGCAACAACATCAGAGCTGGAGGAGGGAGATGCTTTATAATTGATTTGCGGTTGCGGTTGCCATGGAAAAAACAATCGATGAAGATACAGTCGCAAAAGTAGTGGTCGCCGGATCTGTGGAAATGTTTGCAGACAGTGCAGACCAGATCGTTTCCGGAAATAACAGCGCAATGTTTACAGATATCATTGCCCAGATGGTTGGCGATTCTGATCTTGCAACAAGTGTGATCCCAACAAAAGATTACACGCTCAGCGCCATCACGGTGGATGCGGCGGCAGGGATTCTGTATGGGCTTGGTCTGATGATCGTGCTTCCGGTCATTATGATGATTCTTGGAATTGTGATATGGGCATCAAGAAGAAAAAAAAATAAAACAATAGATGATAGAAAATCAAGATTGGAGACAGATAGAATATGAAAAAAAACAGAAAATTCAGTTTATTGTAATTCTGATCGTGCTGGCAGTGCTTATCGCTGCCACCTTCGGAATGAAATGGTATAACAAAAAATAAAGAGGAAGAGAAAACAGCGGAAGAAGAGGCTTCTACCATTTATATTTCCAAAGTGGACGTTGACACGATCACAACATTTTCTTATGAGGTTGACCATGTGACGTATACTTTTTACAAAGGATGGGGATACATGGACCTATGACGGAGACACATCACTGGATATGGATGAAGAAGCGATCGACAGCATGCTTTCAACACTGTCATCGCTGACAGCAATAGAAGAGATCAGTGATTATACAGATCTGAAAGAGTTTGGATTTGACCAGCCGGAAGATCTGATATCCTACACAACAAGTGAAGGGTCTGTTTCTCTTTTTGTAGGAAATAAAAATGATACTTTGAATGCATACTATATTATTTCAGCTGATGGAGGAAGCATTTATCTGACAGAAACGTCTCTTGCGGATGCTTTTTCCAAAACGATTGAGGAGCTGACAGTCACAGAGGATACAGAAAGCACGGAGACTGTTGAGAACACAGAAACTGTATCTGAGAACACAGAAGAATAAATAAGATAAAAGCAGGATCAGCACCTGACAGAAAATTTTGTTCAGGTGCTGATTTTTTAATGCTCTGCAGTATCTTTTTCTTCGGAATCTTTTTTTTGATCAGTTTGTAAATAAAACTGTATGCCCAGATCAAAACAGGGATGATCACAGAGGCATAAATGGATGTCATGAGCATGTTCATAAAATTTTCACTGGCAGAAACTGCACATACGATGGTAGAGACATAAAAAGTCCAACCAGAATAATGACACCGATGATTGCTAAAATTTGTTTTACTTTTTTTTCATATTTTGAATCCTTTCAGGAAAAATCGAATAAGTTATGGTATAATGAGCGCAAGCGAAAAAGAACATATTTATATGTTCGGCGAGCGGCGAAATTATTGAGTGATGAAATCACGATATAATCATCCTATCGGAAAAAACATTTTCGTCAATAAAATTGTGGAAGAAAAAGGCAGGTAAATCTGGTGGCATATGAAAAAAGCTTTTTGAATGAAATTTATGCGGCGGTATCATTGAAATATCTGTGGAAGGAATACGAACCATATTTTGTGAAAAGTGAATCGCCGGACTGGATTAATCCAAACATGGATTTCGGGCTGGAAGTCAGTCAGGCACTTTTTGCCGGATGACGGGCAGGAGGAGAGTTTTATCGAAAAATATCTTGGTTGCCGGAAAAAGAGGAACTACCTTCTTTGGCGTTTGATAAATATGGAGAGCGGTTGAATTTTTACAATGGAAGGTTTTGGGCGATTCTGCCAGATAATACTGTGCAGCAGGATTATCTTTCCAAGGCGAAATATCGTTTTGACCGCAAACTGGAAAAACTAAATGCAAATTATATCCATAAGCACTACAATGGTTTGTATCTTTTCTACATCCGACCGACGAGAATGATATTGATGCAGGTGCACTGTTTGAATATATGAGATATACACAGGAAAAGAAAAAAAAATGCGATTTGACAGGGTATTTTTAAATTGTGTCAAAACCATTTATGTCTGCAATTACGAAAACAATACGATTGAGCCGATTGTGCTGCCGCCAAATGCGGAAAACTTTTTGAACACGGAGGCGGAGTACTTACGCAATTGCTGTGACTGGAAGGATGGGACAGCGTTGGAGATGAAGCGTGGCGATGAGAGCTTTTAAATGAGTGCAGAAATATGATTGGAGGAAAAAATAGAATGAACAGTATCTTTCACAGAGTAAGTATCAGAAAATATCAGGAAAAAGAAAATTGAGCAGGAAAAGTCAATTAATTTCTTGACTTTCCCAACATCACCCTTTTACAATAAATCTATCTTTTTTTTTTATCAAATTAAAAACGGAAAATATACTACCATAACAAAAAATCCATCACCACATCGGTGAACCGTTCAGCAGGGGAATTGGATATTACATGATGGTGAAAAAAAAATCAAGAGTATCATTTCGGACTTGGAATACACAAAGCTTGATAAAAAGTTACAAGATCAGTATTCGGAACTTTTGAAGAATCAAGTTCCCAATAAGGTGGAGATATATTATCATAATAAATTGTTGAAACATCATTCGATAGGTCAACGGGCTTCGGCACTTATATTGTTTATACTCATGCAGTCTGATAATGATATTATTCTTATAGATCAGCCAGAAGATGATTTGGATAATAAAATTATTTACGATGAAGTAATTACTGGGCAATTAAGAAAAAGAAGCAGAAAATGCAATTTGTTTTTGAAACACATAATTCTAATATTCCCGTTTTAGGGGATGCGGAAAGAATTTTTATGGTTGAATATCAAGATACAAAAATTGATATATCACAGGGAAATATTGATCTTAAAAAAACTACACATAAGCAAATTGTAGATATTATGGAAGGCGGAGAGGAAGCATTTGATAAAAAGGCAATTAATTTATACGTCATGGAAATAGAATATATTAAACACAAATATGAAGAATATAATTCGTTCTTTCTCCACCAAAAAAAAATCCTTTGAAAATCCCATCAATATTTGCTATAATAACAAATGCATCTATGCATGATGCAAATATACTATAATTAGAAATCGAGGAATGTAACATGGCATTATTGGAACAGTGGCAGAAAGTTGCCTATAATGAGAAAAGCAGATAGAGGAAAATTACAGAAGTTCTGGCAGAGATATTTTATGTTAGAGAAGGGTGTATATGAGAAGCTTTTAACAAACCCGGATGAGAAGGTAGAAGGAACTGTAAAAGAGCTTGCAGAGAAGTACAACCTCAGTGTTATGGAGATGACAGGATTCTTAGATGGAATCAACGACAGCTTGGTTGAGGCTAATCCAATCGACACCATGGAAGAAGATACAAAAGTTAACCTTGTTTTTGACAAAGAAAAATTATACAAAAACATGGTTGACGCAAAGGCAGATTGGTTATATGAATTACCACAGTGGAAAGAGATTTTTGATGATGAGAAGAGAAGAACTTTATTCTTAGAGCAGAAGAAATCCGGCACTGTTCATGTAGGCAAAAAAGTCGGACGTAACGATCCATGCCCATGCGGAAGTGGTAAGAAGTACAAATACTGCTGCGGAAGATAGTCCGCCGTATCTGAAATGTAAAAAAGTACTTTACAGATAGAAGAAAAGGGTATAGAATGACCCTAGTCAAAACGATGAAGAGAAGAGTAGCATAAGCAAAAGTCCCAGAGAGGAAGGCGTTTGGTGTGAGCATTCCGGCTAAGAATTATGTGAAGACCAGCTCTGAGTGACCCCAATCCGGTCCGGTGATACCGTTACAATCAAGAATGAGATTTTTCTGGAATGGACAGGCAGTAAGAAGATTGATGTCTGGTAAGACGGAGAGATGAAGATGGGTGGAACCACGATAAGTATATCGTCCCTGATATTGTAGGAATGCAGTATCAGGGATTTTTTATGTTGTACAGAGAATCGGAGATACTTCCTACAGAAACTTGTTTTTAAATAGCGAAAGGAAATGAAAGAAAATGGTAGATTTTAAAGCAGACGAGAGACTGAATACTTTAAACCATTCCTGCGCACATGTGATGGCACAGGCAGTAAAACACTTATACCCACAGGCAAAGTTCTGGGTAGGACCTGTTGTAAAAGAAGGTTTCTATTATGATATTGACCTTGGCGATGATATCATCAACGACGAAGCAATTGCAGAATCGAGAAAGAGATGAAGAAAAGTCTGCAAAGAAGGCAAGAAGATTTACAGACGTGAGATTTCCAAAGCAGAAGCAATGGAAATGTTCAAAGATGATCCATACAAACTGGACTTAATTGAAGGTCTGGAAGATGGAAACATTTCTGTTTACGATCAGGGAGATTTCACGGATCTCTGCCGTGGACCTCACGTAGACAATACAAAGTTATGCAAGAACTTCAAACTTGTAAAATACTCTGGTGTATATTGGAAAGGTGATGCAAACAATCACGTAATGCTTCAGCGTATTTACGGTGTATGTTTCCCGACACAGGAAGAGTTAGAGGAGCACTTAAAACTTCTTGAGGAAGCAAAAGACCGTGACCACAGAAAAATCGGTAAAGAGATGAATCTTTTCATGTCGGATGACCTTGTTGGACGTGGACTTCCAATGTTCCTTCCAAAAGGATACACAGTATGGCAGGAACTTGAAAATTATATCAAAAAAAAGAGAGAAAGCTTGGATATCTTCATGTTATGACACACCATGTGTTGGTACCGTAGATCTGTATAAGACATCCGGACACTGGGATCACTACAAAGACAACATGTTCCCGGCTATGGAAGTGGAAGGGAGAGTCCTTTGTTCTCCGTCCAATGAACTGCCCGCATCATATGATGATTTATGCAAACAGAATGCACTCCTACAAAGATCTTCCGATCCGTATCGGTGAGATCGCACATGATTTCCGTTTCGAAGCCAGCGGTACTTTAAAAGGTATCGAGAGGGACGTCATTTCTGCCAGAACGACGCGCATCTTTTCGTGACACCGGAACAGATTGAGTCAGAGTTCTCACAGGTTGTGGATCTGATTTTTGATACTTACAAGGATTTCAACATCACAGATTACCGTTGCGTGCTCTCCCTTAAGAGATCCTGCTGATAAAGTAAAATATCATGATGACGATGAGATGTGGAACACAGCAGAGAATGCACTCGAAAAGTATTAGATGACCTCGGAATAGACTATACAGAGGAAATCGGTGAGGTCGCATTCTACGGACCAAAACTTGACGTAAACGTAAAACCGGCAATCGGAAATGAATACACACTTTCCACCTGCCAGCTTGACTTCTGCTTACCTGCAAAATTCAATCTGACATACATTGACAAAGATGGCACAAAAGAAAACACCAGTTGTTTTACACAGAGCAATCCTTGGTTCCCTTGACCGTTTCATGGCTTATATCTTAGAGGAAACAAAAGGAAATCTGCCACTCTGGTTAGCACCGGTTCAGGCAAGAATCATTCCGGTTAAAAATGAGGATGAAGAGTTGAATGCATACTCACATGAACTTCTCAGCTATCTGGATGAGAACGGTATTCGTGTGGAAATCGACGAGCGTGCCGAGAAACTCGGCTATCGTGTAAGAGCTGCACAGGTAGAGAAAGTTCCTTACCTCATCATTCTTGGAAAGAACGAAGTAAAAGACGGAACGGTAAGCTACAGACTTCACGGTGAGCAGGCTACCACAACCGTTCCAAAAAAGAAGAGTTCCTTGCAATGTTAAAGGATGAGATTGTAACAAAGAAAATCAATCCTGCCGCATTAAAATAAAATTTAATAAAAATTGAAATGAACGAAGAGCGTATGCCAGAAAATTATGGCATATGCTCTTTTTACATATTTTTTTTTCGAAAACTGCCATACTAATCTAAGACAATTGCGAAACTCATGAAAACCTAAGTTGAATTGTGAAAAATTAACAAAAAGACATGAAAGACATTGGGGGAACCGCCGGTTCTTAGAAGGCAGGTACAACTTTTTTTCAATCAGGTCTGTGCATTTACTGCACAGACCGTGCGAAAGTGATTCAAGTGTGAGCAAATTCCTATCTGCGAAGCAGATTTTAAATGAATTTGCGAAGTACTGCGAAGAATGAGCAGTACCGTTGCGAGTGACACATATCGAGAGCGTGTCTTGAATGTTTTTGTTAATTTTGAACAATTTAAAGAAGATTATGAGGAGTTTCACAATTGTCTGGACAGATTTGAAGGAAAAGGAGAAAAAAGTATGGCATATTTGGATTGTTCAGTGAAAAAGTCGCACCTACAATAATGAAGACGGCTGTTGCTGCAAAGGCGACATTCAGGTGGAGGGACGCGAAGCAACCGAAGCACAGAGCACCTGTTGCGGAAGTTTCAAAGACCGCGGAACAAACGGTGCAGCCTGTAACGCATTAAAAGATGTTTCCAAGGAAATCGACGTTGCATGTGAGGCAACACACTGCCGTTTCAATGAAAATGAGAAATGTCACGCAGATCATATCGGTATTTCCGGTGCCGGAGCCTGCACCTGTGGAGAGACAGAGTGCGCAAGCTTCGAGTGCAACTGTAAATATGAATAATTAATACAGGTATGAAACTGGTCTGCACATGCTCCATTTGTGCAGACCATAAAAAAAAAGCAGGATAAGAAAATTTACATCTGTAAAGCAGGATTCCAGTGCTTTTAAAACACAAAAACTACACAAAAAGTTTACAAAAGATACCCTTGTTTCTTTTGCCGCGGAGATGTAGTATGGGAGTTGGAAAAACAAAAAGATTCCTGTTTGGAGGCGGTACTTATGAGAAAAAAAATCACATATTTCACTGGCACGTTACATTGTAAATAATATGGAAGACAATGATCTGAAAAAACATAAATTATCTTTTTTACATCGGAAGTGTCCTGCCGGACATTAAGCCATCTTTCGTCTATAAGCGCCATGAGATGGACGGAACTTACCCGGATATCAGACGCCATATTGAGCGCCTTTCCGAGGGCAGGAAACTGGTGGAGAAGAAAAAAAGGGCGCAAGTATTACATGGATCTTGGACAGATCAGCCACTATCTGGCAGACTATTTTACCTATCCTCACAATAAGATCTATCCGGGAAGTCTGAAGGATCACTGTTCTTACGAGGAAAAGTTAAAGCGGGATCTGCGGAGATATATTAGGACGGACGCTGCAAAACCGCATAAAGCAGATCATCTGGAATTTAAAAAAAATGCCAAAAATCTTTGTGATTTTATCCAGAAATCCCATGATGATTATCTTGTGAGAAAGCATGATGTGGAGGATGATATCCATCACATTGTGGAGGTGAACTACAAGGCAATGGAGACAATGATACATTTGCTCGCCGAGAAAAGGGCAGAATTCCGGTTAAAACATTCCTGAAAAATGAAAAACATACAAAAACGATAGGAAAAACATACGAATCAAATATTAATTTTTTATGAACAGCGCATCCAAAGTCGAAAAATGGATGCGCTGTTTTTGTAGGAAATACGTGCAATTGTGAAAAAAATCCGTTTGAAATGTCGAATTTTGGAGAAAACTCATCACCTAATTCATTTGATTTTTGAATCTGCGGATAGTAATATGGAGAATATAAAAGAGAGGAAAAGAAAAAAGGGGAAAAAAAAAGGGGACTATTCTCTGCTCCGGCAATTAGCAGAAATTTGAATTTGTAAAATTGCATTTTCCATTAAGGAAATCAGGGAGGATTCATATGAGAAAGTTGAGTGAGTTACAGCAGGAAATCGAATCCGTTCGATTTGAACTGGATCAGGCACTTTTACGACAGGATAAGTTTGATAATTACTATCAAAAAAAGTACAAAACTCGATCAGCTGATTGAAGAGTATATCGAGGAAACAGAAAGAAGTAAGTAGAGAAGAATGGAAAATAATGCCAAATCAGGAAATAACTGGTCTGGCATTATTTTTTGCGCTAAAATATTGATTTTTTCTTAAGAATAGTCTAATATATGTTTAAAAGTGGTGGAAAGTGGTAGAGAATGGTTCAAAGTGGTGGCAAATGACCACAGAAATGGAAAATCAAGAGGAACCAGCTGCCGCACAAAGGCAGGTGATTGTGTCATGTTTATGGGAGAATACAACCACACAGTTGATCCAAAAGGCAGACTGATAGTTCCGGCAAAATTCAGAGAGCAGCTTTTGGCGATGAATTTGTAGTGACAAAGGGACTTGATGGATGCTTTATTTGTGTATACGTTAGAAGAATGGCACAACATCGAAGAAAAAATTCAGAAATATTTCCATGACTTCCAAGGATGCAAGAAAGTTTTCACGTTTTTTTTGCAGGAGCAGCCTTCCTGTGAACTGGACAAGCAGGGAAGAATCCTTCTTCCACCAGTTTTAAGAGAATATGCCAATCTGACAAAAGATGTCGTTTTAGTCGGAGTCTTAAGCAGAGTGGAAATCTGGGACAAAGACAGATGGCAGGAGAATACATATGATGAAGATGAGATGGATGAGATTGCAGAACACATGGCAGATTTAGGGTTCAGCATCTGATCCACAGAGAATAAAAAAAAAAGAGAGCCAGAGCAAAAGTCAGGCAGAGAGGATCACAATGGAATTTAATCATTATTCAGTATTACTAAATGAGACAATTGAAAATTTGAATATCAAGCCTGACGGAATCTATGTGGATGGAACACTTGGCGGTGGCGGACATGCTTACCAGGTGGCTTCACGGTTATCAGAAAGGCAGGCTGATCGGAATCGATCAGGACGCGGATGCAATCGCAAATGCCGGAGAAAGATTAAAGGAATTTGGTGACAAGATCACCATTATCCGAAGCAATTACGCCAACATGAAAGAGGAACTTCACCGCATTGGCGTGGAAAAGGTGGATGGAATCGTGTTGGATCTTGGCGTATCTTCGTTTCAGTTAGATACACCGGAGCGAGGTTTTACTTACCGTGATGAGAATGCTCCACTTGATATGAGAATGGATGACAGACAGAGCCTGACTGCAAAAAGATATCGTAAACGGATACAGTGAGATGGATCTTTACCGGATCATCCGTGATTATGGTGAGGACAAGTTTGCAAAAAATATTGCAAAAACACATCGTGCAGGAGAGGGCAAAAGAAACCGATCGAGACAACCGGAGAACTGACAGAAATCATAAGGGCTTCCATTCCAATGAAAGTTCAGGTGACCGGTGGACATCCGGCAAAAAAAAGAACTTTTCAGGCAATCCGTATTGAGCTGAACAAAGAGTTAGAAGTACTGCAGAATAATCTGGATGATATGATCGACCTTTTGAATCCGGGTGGAAGAATCTGTATTATCACGTTCCATTCCTTAGAGGATCGTATTGTAAAGACGAATTTTAAACGAAATGAGAACCCATGTACCTGTCCGAGTGATTTTCCAGTGTGCGTATGTGGTAAAAAATCCAAGGGAAAGGTAGTTACAAGAAAACCAATCCTTCCTTCCGAGGAAGAATTAGAAGTGAACTCCCGTTCCAAGAGTGCAAAATTAAGAGTTTTTGAAAGGGTGTAGCAGATGCCGAACAGAACAGTAAATCACAACAATCGAAATAGAGCAGCCTATCAGGTAGATGGCAACACCGTACGCCGTATGGAGGCGATGCCGGATTACCGCAAAGAGCGCAGAGACAGACAGGAGCGGGAACGCGAGGAAGAGCTGAGAAAACGCAGACGTGCCGCAGCCAGAAATCAGGGAAAAAAAGCGCTTCGCATGAGCAAAAGTTATGTTGTATTCCTGACAATGGCAGTGACCGTATTTGGCATTTTCTGTGGAGCTTATATTAAGCTTCAGTCCGATGTAACGGCAAGAATGAAAAAAATCGCAAGCTTAGAGAGCCAGGTGACAGACCTTAAGGCTGACAATGACGAGGCTTACAAGAGAATTAATACCGCAGTAGATCTCGATGCAATCAAGGAGAAGGCAATCAATGAACTTGGTATGTTTTATGCAACACAGGATCAGATCGTCTACTACTCTGTAGATAAGACAGACTACATGAATCAGTATAATGAAATCCCGCAATAGAGGGAATTTTTAGGCAAAAAAAAAAATAATTCGGGTGGTAGAATGGCAAAAAAGAAGACCGAAAAAGCCGATGTTAAAGTTTCCAAAGCGTATGCAGAAAAAATGATCGTCATGTTTACGGTTGTTGCAGCGCTTATGATCGGACTCATCGGAAGACTGATGTATATTGAATACACCAGTGGAGAAAAAAAATATGAGAAAATCGTTCTGGCACAGCAGGGCTATGACAGCCAGACAATTCCTTATCAGAGAGGAGACATTGTAGACGCAAAAAGGAACTGTGCTGGCAACCAGTATCGCAGTTTATAATGTGATTCTGGACTGCTCCGTTTTAAATGATGATGAAAAAATATGTGGAGCCGACGATCAATGCGCTTGTAAGTCGCCTCCCGGATCTGACAAGTGAACAGCTTTATTCTTACCTGAAGGACTCTCCGGACAGCAGATACATTGTGCTTGCCAAGCGTTTGTCCTATGATACGATCCAGCCTTTTGTAAATCTGCAGGAGGAGCGGGATGAAAAGGGAAAACTGGTCAATCCATATATCAAGGGTGTCTGGTTTGAAAAAGAATACCAGAGAGAATATCCATATGGAAAACTGGCAAGTTCCGTGATCGGGTTCACAACATCCGGTAACCTTGGAATTAATGGACTGGAAAATTATTATGATGAACACGTTAAATGGAATTAACGGCAGACAGTATGGATATCTGAATTCCGACAGTAATTTTGAAAAAACGATCAAACCGGCAGTCAATGGCAATACGTTAGTGACAACGATCGATGCGACGATCCAGTCGGTGGTAGAGAAGAAAATACAGGAGTTTAATGAGGCCTATACAGATGGTTACAGAGAGGGTGAGGGCGGAGCAACAAGAATCGGCGTGCTCATCATGAAACCGGACAATGGCGATGTCCTTGCAATGGCACAGTATCCAAACTACGATCTGAGCAATCCATGGGATTTATCTGAGTATTATACACAGGAAGAGATCGATGCGATGGATGATGATGCGAGACTCGAAGCGTTAAATCAGTTGTGGCAGAACATATGTCTGACCTATACTTATGAGCCGGGATCAACGGCAAAACCATTTACGGTTGCAGCCGGGCTTGAGACAGGAACACTGTCGACCAATGATACCTTTTTCTGTGATGGAGCCGAACAGCTCAGCGGATTTACTGTAAAATGTGTTGCCTATAGAAAAGGTGGACACGGAATGCAGACTTTGGAACAGACATTGATGAATTCCTGTAATGATGCCCTGATGCAGATGTCCTACCGGATCGGGGCAGAGAATTTCACGGAGTACCAGCAGATTTTTGGATTTGGACAGAAAACGAACATTGATCTTCCGGGAGAATCAAGAACAGATTCCCTGATTTACACATTGGATACAACATCACAGCTGAGTCTTGCAACCAATGCTTTCGGACAGAACTTTAACCCCACGCTGATCCAGCTTGGAACTGCTTTCTGTTCTCTGGTCAATGGCGGTAAATTATATCAGCCGAGAGTGGTAAGCAAGATCACGGATCAGAATGGAAATACGATTCAGGATATTTCCCCGACGTTCTTTGCGTGAAACAGTATCTAAGACAACAAGTGATACATTAAAACAGTACATGTACTCAACCGTGACATCCGGTACCGGAAATACGGCAAAAGTAGGACGGTTACTCCATGGGAGGTAAAACCGGAACGGCACAGAAAGTGCCGCGTGATGGTGTGAACTATCTGGTTTCTTTTATCGGTTTTGCACCGGTGGACGATCCTCAGTTAATGATCTACTGTTTTGTGGATGAGCCGAACTCGCAGGATCAGCCACACAGTACATTTGCACAGAATATTGTGAGGGAGATTTTAGAAGAAGTACTTCCTTATATGAATATTTATCCGGATGAGGAGACGACAGGCTTACATTCCGGATGGGATATTACCGGAACGGATACAGGCGCAGCCGCTGTGACAGACCGTGTGACAGGAAATATTCCGGAGGAAGAACCGGAAGGAACGGATGATGTGCCGGATACCATGGAAGATATTCCGGGAGCCGAGGAAAACAACGAAGAAAAAACGCCGAAAATGATGGTGTAAATGCAGAAGAAGCAGGAACAACATCCGATAACAGTGAATAGAAACATAACCTCATAAAAGTTGGAATAAAATGCAAGGGAAGACTTTTATGAGGTTTTTGTTTTATGTATCGGAATAAGACCTTTAACCGCAAAAAAGGTAATGATCGTATTCGTGGCATTTTTTTTTTTATTATGATGTTTCTGATTGGAAGACTGGTCTATCTGATGATCTTCTGCTCCGAATATTATGGAAATAAAGCGGAGAATCTTCATGAGAGGGAGCGAGATATTAAGGCGGCACGGGGAAAACTTTTAGATGCAAACGGCACAGTGCTTGCCACAAACAAATCTGTGTGCACGATCTCCGTGATCCATAACCAGATAGAAGAACCCGAGAAAGTCATTGAGATGCTTGTGAGAGAACTTGGTATTCTGGAAGAGACTGCGAGAAAGCGCGTGGAGAAAGTCAGTTCCATCGAGCGTGTGAAAACAAATGTCGCAAAGGAGACCGGGGATGCAATCAGAGCCTATGGACTCTCCGGAGTGAAAGTGGACGAGGATTATAAACGATATTACCCTTATGGGACGCTTGCTTCCAAAGTACTTGGATTTACCGGGCCGACAATCAGGGCATTTTGGGACTTGAAGTAAAGTATGATGAATACCTTCAGGGAACCAACGGAAAAATCCTCACGTTAACCGATGCGAGAGGAATTGAGATTGAGAATGCCGGGGAGAGCAGATTAGAACCCGTGAACGGTTATGACCTTTGCTTATCATTAGATTACAATATTCAGATGTACTGTGAGCAGGCGGCAAAAAAAGTCTGCACGAAAAAATCGGCGGACAGTGTTTCCGTGATCGTGATGAACCCACAGAACGGTGAACTTATGGCGATGGTGAATTATCCTGAGTTTGACCTGAACGATCCGTTTACACTGGTTGGGGACAACGGGGAAGCTGTGTCAGCGGAAGAAAAAAGAGAATCTGTTGAATAAAATGTGGCGAAACCAGTGCATCAGTGATACCTATGAGCCGGGTTCTACATTTAAGATTATTACGGCGCCGGCGCTGTTAGAAGAGGGAGTGGTAAAACTGGACGATGCATTTTTCTGCCCGGGCTATAAAATAGTGGAGGACAGAAGAATCCGGTGTGCGAGAACGACAGGGCATGGAGCGGAAACATTTGAGACAGGGATCATGAACTCCTGCAACCCGGTTTTTATGGAACTTGGCGAGCGGTTAGGCGCGGAAAACTTTGCCGGTTACTTTAAGCAGTTCGGGCTGTTATCCAAAACAAATATTGATCTTCCGGGGGAAGCGGGAACAATCATGCATAAGACGGAAAATATTGGACCGGTGGAACTTGCGACAATCTCGTTTGGGCAGTCGTTTCAGAGATTACCCCCATCCAGCTTGTTACGACGGTATCTTCTATTATTAATGGGGGAACGCGCGTGACACCACATTTTGGCGTAAGCGTGCAGGATGCGGACGGAAATACAGTAAAAACGTTCTCCTATGAAACGCATGAGAATATCTGCACAGCAGAAACTTCGGAAACGATGCGCTATCTGCTGGAGAAAGTGGTGTCAGAGGGAACCGGAAAAAATGCCAAAATTGAGGGGCTTTTCCATCGGCGGAAAGACAGCAACTTCACAGACACTTCCAAGAAGCGACCATAAATACATTTCATCGTTTCTCGGATTTGCGCCCGCTGACAATCCGCAGGTGCTTGTGCTTGTTGTTATCAACAATCCGCAGGGGATTTACTACGGCGGAACGATCGCTGCTCCTGTGGCGAAGGAAATATTCGAAAACATTTTGCCTTTTACCTTGATAAATGAGATGAAATAACGTATACTAGTTAGGCGAATTGAACGTTAGAAAAATACAAGAGGTGTTTAGTCATGAATTATGAAATAGTGATACCAGTTTTGATCTCTTTTTGCTATCAGTGCCATTTTAGGACTCGATCGTGATCCCTTTTTTTGAAACGGTTAAAGGTGGGGCAGACAGAGCGGAAAGAGTTGGAATCCCATTTGAAGAAAAAACGGAACCCCGACTATGGGCGGACTTATGATACTGGCAAGTATTATCATTACCTCCCTGTTTTATGTCAAAGATTATCCGAGAATTATCCCAATCCTTTTTATGACTGCAGGATTCGGTGTGATCGGTTTTCTGGATGATTATCTGAAGGTAGTGCTCCGCAGATCGGATGGACTGCTTCCATGGCAGAAGATGATCTTACAGTTTGTTGTGACAACCGTGTTTGCAGTTTATATGGTGCGGTATTCCGGAATTGAGCTTACCATGCTGATCCCATTTTCCGGTGGAAAGTACTTAAATATCGGATGGCTTGCGATTCCGCTGCTTTATTTTGCAGTGATCGGAACCGTAAACGGTGTGAATTTTACGGATGGTGTGGATGGGCTTGTGTCAAGCGTTACGATTATGGTTGCAACCTTTTTTTCAGTTGTGGCGATCGGGACAAATGCCGGGATCGCTCCGATCACCTGCGCAGTAGCAGGAGCCCTGCTTGGATTTTTATTATTTAATGTATATCCGGCAAGCGTTTTTATGGGAGATACCGGTTCCCTGGCACTGGGTGGCTTTGTTGTGGCAACTGCCTATATGCTCCAGATGCCATTATATATCCTGATTGTCGGACTGATTTATCTGGCAGAAGTCATATCTGTTATGGTTCAGGTTACTTATTTTAAATACACTAAGAAAAAACAGGTGTTGGAAAGCGGATTTTCAGAATGGCTCCGCCCATCATCATTTTGAGCTTGGTGGATGCTCAGAGACGAGAGTTGTCGCAGTGTTTGCAATCGTGACAGCACTGCTTTGCATGCTTGCATTATTAGGCTTATAAATCGCATTGAAAATTGCAAAATGACCTGCCGGATTCGGACAGGAGATTGGAAGGATAAGACGATGAATTTAGAAGGAAAAAAGAGTGTTAGGAGTAGGTTCTGGAAAAAGCGGAGTTGCAGCCCGCAGAACTGCTCAGAAAAAAAGGAATCACATTTGTACTTTTTGATGGAAATAAAGATTTAGATGTGACAGCATTGATCGAGAAAAATCCGGTTATTTGCCGGAGCAGAGATTCTTTTGGGAGAACTTGCACCGGAAGATATGGCGCGCATTGATCTTGTTGTGTTAAGTCCGGGCGTGCCGACAGACCTTCCGATGGTCAATGAACTTCGAAACAGACAGATTCCAATCTGGGGCGAAATTGAACTTGCCTATCATTTTGCAAAAGGAAGAATTATTGCAATTACCGGAACAAACGGAAAAACTACGACAACTTCGCTTGTGGGTGAGATCATGGCGAATTATTTCGATGATGTGAAAGTGGTCGGCAATATTGGAATCCCATACACATCGGTAGCGGCAGACACGACAGAGGATACTGTGACAGTCGCAGAGATCAGCAGCTTTCAGTTAGAGACAACACATGAGTTTGCGCCGGAAGTGACAGCTATTTTTAAATATCACACCGGATCATCTGAACCGTCATCATACGATGGAATGTTATATCGAGACAAAAGAGAGCATTACAAAGAATCAGACCGCCGGGGATACCCACTGTGTGTTGAATTATGAGGATGAAGTGCTTTGCGCAGGTTTGGCGAGACACTTCAGACAAAAGTTGTATTTTTCAGCAGAAGCGCAGACTGGAAAAGGGACTTTATCTGGACGGAGAAGATATTTTTTATGCAGACGGCACAACGGACACAAAAGTGATCAATGTAAATGAGCTGAATATTTTAGGAAAACACAATTATGAGAATGTCATGGCGGCAGTCGGAATGTCGGTAAGCTTTGGCGTACCGATGGATAAAATTGTGGAAGTGCTGAAACGTTTCCAGGCAGTCGAGCATAGAATTGAGTATGTGACAGAAAAACGCGGCGTGAAGTTTTACAATGATTCCAAGGGAACAAACCCGGATGCGGCAATCCAGGGAATCCGCGCGATGAACCGTCCGACACTGTTGATCGGTGGAGGTTATGACAAACAGTCTGAATATGATGAGTGGATCGAGAGTTTTGACGGCAAGGTGAAGAAACTCGTGCTGATCGGTCAGACGAAGGAAAAAGATTGCGGAATGTGCGAAGAAACATGGCTTTGAGGATGTCATACTCTGTGATACATTTGAGGAGGCAATTGACACCTGTTATGCAAACGCAGTGAGCGGGGATGCGGTATTGCTTTCCCCTGCATGTGCAAGCTGGGGCATGTTCGCAAACTATGAGGAGCGCGGACGCATTTTTAAGGAATACGTGCGCAATCTGGCAGAATAAAAAATGTCAGGCATAATGGCATGACGTGCAGTAAATAAGAAATGCGGAATTGAATGGCAAGAGGTCAGCAGACGGAAAAGAAAAAAAAGCCAATTAAATATTTCGATTACAGTCTTTTTGTTTCTGATCATTTTTCTTTTTGTGTTTTGGATTGGTCATGTTGTACAGTACCAGTTCCTATGCAGGTTCCAATAAGTTTGGGGATGCTTCCTATTTTGTAAAAAAACAGTTGTTTGCAACAGGACTGGGGATCGTGGGTATGTATATCGTATCTAAGATCCCATATCGGTTCTGGATGAAGGTGAGTTCCATGGCGTATCTGGCGACTATCGTGCTCTGTACCGCCGTTATTTTTATTGGTACAGAGGCAAACGGTCAGGCGAGATGGTTAAAAAATCCAGTAGTTATCTTTCCAGCCGTCAGAGTTTGCCAAGTTTGCGGTTATTATTTTTCTGGCAACGGTTATTTATAAGACACCACAGAAGATGGGAGAGTTCATGAGCCTTGTCAAGATAATGGCAATTGTGCTTCCAATCGTTGCAGTGGTCGCCTACAATAACTTAAGTACAGCGATCATTATACTTGGAATTGCAGTCTGTATGTTGTTTGTTGCCAGTCCGAAGTATTCCCACTTTGTGTTGATGGCGCGGCAGTCGGTGTGGTAGGTGTTGTTTTCATCAGTTTTGAGGCATACCGGATGGATCGTATCAAGATCTGGCTGAATCCGGAAGCCTACGAGAAGGGTTATCAGACCTTACAGGGACTGTATGCGATCGGTTCCGGCGGTTTATTTGGAAAAGGGCTTGGCGAGAGTATGCAGAAGCTGGGATTTATTCCTGAAGCGCAGAATGATATGATTTTCTCTGTTATCTGTGAGGAACTTGGACTTTTTTGGCGCGGTGTGCGTGATCTTATTGTTTCTGCTGATGATCTGGAGATTTATGATCATTGCCAATAATGCGTCAGACCTTTATGGGGCGCTGGTCGTGGTTGGTATTATGGCGCATTTGTCCATCCAGGTTATTTTAAATATTGCGGTTGTGACCAATACGATCCCGAATACCGGTATTTCACTGCCGTTTATCAGTTATGGAGGTACTTCGGTTTTATTCCTGCTTGCAGAGATGGGGCTTGCGCTTTCCGTGGCAAAGGGAATTAAATTTGAGGTTAATTAAATATGATAAAAAGAAGAGAGAAGAAGAAAAAAAGCGCAGAAAGATAGGATTGTACATCCTGTTGATATTGATTCTGCTTATCGCAGCGGGCGTTTTCATTGTCATGAATGTTTTTACCGTGGAAAACGTTGTCGTGGAGGGAAATGAACTGTACAGCTCCACACAGATTGAAAACATGGTGCTGAATGATGAATATTCCTGGAATTCCCTGTATGTAGATCTGAAATACAGATTTGTGGATATCGGGGAAGTTCCGTTTGTAGATACGATGGAGGTTTCACTGGACAATCCCCATACCGTACATATTAAAGTTTACGAAAAAAGGAATGCTCGGCTATCTTTATATTAATTCCATTGGTCAGAATGCTTATTTTGACAAAGATGGATTTGTAGTCGAGACATCTACGGAAGTGATTGACGGTGTGCCAAAAGATCACAGGAATCTCCTGTGAGGAAGTGGTACTTTATGAGAAACTGCAATTAGAGAACAGTGATATTTTAAGGGATCTGCTGAACCTGACACAGACTTTGAAAAAATATAATCTGCTCCCGGATGAGATCCAGTATGACAGTAACATGGAGCCGGTGCTTTACTATGGAACAATCCCAGGTGAAAATTGGTTCTGAGGACAACCTGTCGCAGAAAGTTGTGAGGTTATCCATTATTTTGCCACAGCTTGACGGACTTAGCGGCACACTTCATTTAGAGACATGGACACCGGAGACGACCGACATTATCTGGGACAGGGCAGAAGAACAACCAGATACGGAAGAGGAGGCGACAGGGGAGACAACAGAAGCGCCTTCTGCGGATACACCATCGGAAGAACAGCCGGCGGAGGACACGCCAGCGGAAGAACAACCTGCACAGGATGTGCCGGCAGAGAATACACCGGCCGAAGAGCAGCAGCCAGCCGAAAAATGCACCGGCGGAAGATATGCCGCCAGTGGAACAATAAAAACCGTAAAAAAACTTGATTTTTTTTGAAAAAGCGGTTGATTTGTTGTGTGAAAAATTATATTATAGATTATAAGAGTTAAAAAACGCAAAAATATAGTATGATTTTGAGAGTAGATAACTAAACAAAGTAGAAATAAGTTTGTCTGGTTTTATCAAATTTGACATAAATATAGGGAGATATGAAGGAGGAACTACCTTTGCTGGAAATTAGAACAACAGAAGCAGATGCCAGTGCAAAAAATTATCGTGATCGGAGTTGGAGGAGCTGGCAATAATGCTGTAAATAGAATGATCGATGAAAAATATTGGTGGTGTTGAGTTTGTTGGTATCAACACAGATAAGCAGGCATTACAGTTATGTAAGGCACCGACATTGATCCAGATCGGTGAGAAAATTACCAAAGGTCTTGGTGCAGGAGCACAGCCTGAGGTTGGACAGAAAGCAGCGGAAGAGAGCGCAGAGGAGTTATCAGCTGCAGTGAAAGGTGCAGACATGGTTTTCGTTACCTGTGGTATGGGTGGTGGAACCGGTACAGGTGCCGCACCAGTCGTTGCCAAGATTGCAAAAGAGCAGGGAATCTTAACCGTAGGTGTTGTTACAAAACCTTTCAAATTTGAAGCAAAACAGCGTATGTTGAACGCAAACGGTGGTATTGAACGTTTAAAAGAGAGCGTAGATACACTGATTGTCATTCCAAATGATAAATTATTAGAGATCGTAGACAGACGTACTACAATGCCTTAAGCATTAAAGAAGGCAGATGAAGTTTTACAGCAGGCAGTTCAGGGAATCACAGACCTTATCAATTTACCTGCACTCATTAACCTTGACTTTGCGGATGTTTCCACCGTTATGAAGGACAAGGGACTTGCACATATCGGTATTGGTTCTGCCAAAGGGAGACGACAAGGCAATCGAAGCTGTAAAACTCGCAGTTGCCAGCCCATTACTTGAGACAACTATTAACGGTGCAACACACGTTATTATTAATATTTCCGGAGATATCTCCTTAATGGATGCAAATGATGCAGCAAGCTATGTACAGGATCTTGCAGGAGATGATGCCAATATTATCTTCGGTGCGAAGTTTGATGAGTCTATGACAGATGAGGCAACCATTACGGTTATTGCAACAGGACTTGAGACTGCCGGTGCAAACGCAGCAAGCAAATTGTTCCTAAGATGCAGTATCAGAACATGGGAACCGTTCCAAGACCAACAGCACCTGTAACACCAAGACCAGCAGCACAGGCTGGTTATACAGCTCCGGTACAGCCAAATCCGGCACCAACTTTCTCTGGTATTCAGAAACCACGCCAGCCAGAAAGTTCTGTACAGCAGATGGATATTAAGATTCCGGATTTCCTTAAAATTCCAGAAGATAATTACATAAGAAGATGACAGGATCGTTACATGAAGATCATAAGGTTTTCGTGTAACGGTCTTTTTTTCAGAAAAACTGGATGAACTTCTGAAAGTAGAGGAAGTGTTTTGACAAAAAGATGGTTCTAAAAAATATAATGTGACTATGGAGAAGGAAAAGGAGGGAGTGGTTCCAAATATATATTTTTTTTATGCAGATGTTTATCTGTTACAGAATCTGTGGATGGATTTTATTGCGCTCGCAGGCGCAAATTGCCCTTTTGCGGCGCAAGGTAAAGGGAAGAAGACTGTGGTTTATCGCATTTCTGTCATCTGTGGGAAGTCTGATCATTACACTGACTGTCACAGAGCCTTTCTGCAGGGCGATCCTGATTCACTTCCTGCTCAATACAGGAATGGTCGTCCTGTGTTTTGGAAGAAGTCCGTGGCGTACGTTTTTTTTTTAAAAACTGGGCAGTCATTTATCTGATGGTCATTTTCCTTGGCGGGGTTATGGAATTATTGAGAAGCAGTGCAACAGGAATGACATTTTTCTGGATTCAGGCGGTCATTGCGGCACTGGTTCTGTCGGTTGTCACATGGTATCTGGGACGTAGAAAACAGTTTGGAAATCAGCTTTTTCCAGTGACATTGGTGCATCGGGGGGCATGCGATGGAAACTATGGGATACTGGGACAGTGGAAATCAGTTGAGAGATCCATATAATCATAGACCAGTATGTATTTTTAAGTAAAAAAAGTGGCCGCAAAGATCTTAAATCCGAAAAAGGACAGGGTACATTTTATCCCTTATTGTTCCCTGGGGGCAGAAGGAGGGGCTTTTGCCGGTGACAGAGATCACATGCATAAAAATTCAGAATGGAAGGCACGAAGTCGAGATAAGACCGGCAACGGTTGGAATTGCAAATGAAGGATTATTGGAAGGAAAAAGAATATGATATGATTCTTCATGCATCTATGCTGGAGTGTCAGGAAAGAGGAACAAAAACATGATCATGAGACTTGTACTGCCAAGATATGAAAAGGTTCATTTTCTGTCCGGGATTTGCAGCCTTTTTTTTTGCGAAAGGAAGATGAGGTGCACTATATTGGAGGTGCAGAGATTTTGCCGCCACCGTTGGAGGGAGAGCAGGGAAGCATACTGTATCCGGATGCTCGATGGTGTGCATGCAGAGCGGGCGAGAAAGGAGCTGATCGAACACAACCTGCGGCTGGTTGTATACATAGCACAAAAAGTTTGATAACACAGGGGTCGGAGTGGAGGATTCTTATTTCCATAGGAACGATCGGTCTCATCAAAGGGATCAATACCTTTAATCCGGACAAAAAATATTAAATTGGCCACTTACGCATCGCGCCGCATTGAGAATGAGATTTTGATGTATTTGAGACGAAACAGTAAGACGAAGATGGAAGTTTCGATTGACGAGCCTTTAAATGTAGATTGGGATGGAAATGAACTCCTGTTGTCGGATATTCTTGGGACGGATGAGGATGTCGGGGGAAAGACATGGAAACGGATGTAGAGCGGAAACTGTTAAAGACTGCGATCGAAAAGCTGTCCGGAAGGGAACGGATGATCATCGAACTGAGGTTCGGACTGAATACTTCTGATGGGGGGAGGAGAAGACACAGAAAGAGGTGGCAGATATGCTTGGAATCTCCCAGTCCTATATCTCAAGACTTGAGAAAAAAAAAAATTATGGGAAGATTGAAAAAAAAGAAATTGTACGATTTGAATAACAGGAGTATAATTGTGTTATAAAATTAAAGGAGAAGTCGAACTGTTTGACAATGGGAACAGACAGTGGACAGATGAGACAACATGCAGCAGATGACTGCATGGGGATCAGATGAAAACGGACTGGAATTTACAGACAGGGGGAAGGACAGATGCAGATAGAATTTTTTGGGTGCAGCGCATGAGGTGACAGGAAGCTGTCATTATGTAACATTCGGGGATAAACATGTACTGGTGGATTGTGGTATGGAGCAGGGACCGGATCTGTATGTGAATCAGGAGATTCCGGTGAATGCAGCAGCGGTGGATTATGTGTTCGTGACACACGCACATATTGATCATTCCGGTCTGCTTCCGCTTTTGTATAATCACGGATTCCGGGGACAGATTTTTTCGCGACAGAGGCAACAACGCACTCTGTAATATCATGTTAAAGACAGCGCACATATCCAGATGTTCGAGGCTGAGTGGAGAAACCGGAAAGCAAAACAGGTAGGAAAACCGGAAGTGGTACCAATGTACGAATATGAATGACGCAATGGGGGTGCTGACACACTTTGTGCCGTGTGAATATAACAGCATTGTGGAGATCTGTGACGGATTAAAGGTACGGTTTGTGGATGCAGGACATCTGCTCGGCTCATCAAGCATTGAGATGTGGATCAGAGAGGATGATGAAGAAGTCAAAGTTGTATTTTCGGGGGATATCGGAAATGGTAATCGTCCACTGATCAAAGATCCACAGTATATCAAAGACGCGGATTATGTTGTAATGGAGTCCACGTACGGTGACAAAGAGCATGAGACACCGCCGGACTATGCAGTCGCACTTGCAGGGGTATTGAAGGATACCTTTACAAGAGGTGGAAATCTTGTGATCCCTGCATTTTCCGTAGGAAGAACGCAGGAGATGCTTTACTTTATCCGAAGGATCAAGACGGAACATCTGTTGCCGGAGTTTGAAAAAATTTCCCGGTGTTTGTCGATAGTCCGCTGGCAGTGGAGGCAACTACGATCTTTAATAAGAACGTGGAGGACTGTTTCAGCGAGGAAGCGTTGGATCTTGTGCATCAGGGAATTAACCCAATCGGTTTTCCAGGACTGCGCATGGCGATCACGAGTGATGAATCCAAGATGATCAATTTCGACGAGCAGCCGAAAGTTATTATTTCCGCATCCGGTATGTGTGAGGCAGGACGTATCCGTCACCATTTAAAACACAACCTCTGGCGAAAGGATTCCACGATTTTATTTGTTGGTTATCAGGTTCCCGGAACACTTGGAAATTCTCTTTTAAATGGGGCAAAAAGCAGGTAAAGCTTTTTGGTGAGACCATCGAGGTACATGCGAAGATTGAGAATCTTCCGGGAATCAGCGGTCACGCAGACCGGAATAATCTGACAAAGTGGATTGGGGCATTTGAGACACCACCGAAAAAAGTGTTTATTGTACATGGGGACGACAAAGTGACGGAGAATTTTGCGGCGCATGTGCATGAAGTATATGGGTGACACGTATGCACCATATAGCGGCGATACGTTTGATCTTGTGACGGGAGAGCAGATTGCGGACGGAAGCAGAGAGATGATTGAGAAGAAGAAAAAAATGGATCATCAAAAGCTTCCAGCAACGTATTTGCAAGACTTCTTGCGGCAGGACAGAGGCCGCTTGAGGTTATTAATAAGTGCGAGGGTCTGCCGAACAAGGAACTTGCAAAATTTGCAGATCAGATTAATGCATTATGTGATAAATGGTCGAGATAATATTATAGGGTAAGATATTGGCGGATGGTTTTCAATGCAGACTTTTCCAGACGGCTGACCTGTGCCTGGGAAATATGGATCTCATCCGCCACTTCCATCTGTGTTTTTCCTTCAAAAAAGCGGAGGTTGATAATGAAGTTTTCGCGTTCTGACAGGTGGTTCATGGCATCACTTAGAGAGAGCTTTTCCACCCAGTTTTCTTCTTTTATTTTTCTTATCACTGATCTGATCCATGACATAGAGGGTATCGCCCCCCATCGGTGTAGACCGGATCATAGAGGCTGACCGGGACTCTGGATCGCATCCAGTGCGTACAAAATGTCTTCTGCGGCAACTCCGGATTCTCTTTTTTTGATCTCCTGCAGGGTAGGTTCCTTAAATGAATTCCTGGACAGAACTTCCTTGGCATGGATCGCTTTGTAGGCAGTGTCGCGGAGGGAGCGGCTCACACGGATACTGTTGTTGTCACGCAGATATCTGCGGATCTCCCCGATGATCATAGGTACCGCATAAGTGGAAAATTTTTACCTGCAGATCAGGATTAAAGTTGTCAATGGATTTGATCAGTCCGATACAGCCGATCTGGAACAGATCATCAAGATTTTCATGGCTGCCGGAGAAACGCTTGATCACACTTAACACAAGGCGCAGGTTGCCTTTGATATACATCTCTCTTGCTTCCTGATCGCCCTGCCGGATCCGTGCAAACAGGGCTTCTTTTTCGGTTTCTTTTAAAATTGGGAGTTTGGCGGTATTGACGCCACAGATTTCTACTTTATATGCAGGCATGTTGCTATCCTCCGGTCTTTTCTAAAATCAGGATCAGCTCCGAGGTCTGTCGATGTCGGATGCTATTAATGAGGATGTGGCATTTAAGAAAAAATTATACAGAAAGAAACTTTTTTTATTGGAAAAAAAATGCTATACTATACACGGTAAGAAAATCGTTTCAGTAGAGACGGATTGTTTTAAAAAAGCATAATCAAATGGGATACGAAGAATACAACAAGAGGCTGGTGCATATATGAAAGATTTGATCGATGAGAAGAACAGACAGGAAAAAAATGAAAAGAAGTATCATAAAATACTGGAATGTTTCCTATGGTTCCCCGGAAGCAATTGGTGGCGAAGAGGAAGAAAAAGAGCGAGAACATGCCGCCGGCATATATCCACAGGAAAATCATGTCTATGACGAAGAGTCAGAGTTAAAACAGGCAGAGATCGAGGCAATCGATGAAGTGTCACAGACAAAAATCCAACAGATCCTGCATGAGAAAGATGACAGATTACAGAACCTGATCGAACATGAGCAAAGCATGAGGGATAGGAATCCTGAAGCTGTTTTGGCAGGGTTGCGGGCAGATGCACATTTTGTAGTCTGCCACATAATGTAATAGTAAGAACAGGCGATGGTGGGATCGTTTTGGTTACATTAAAAAAAGTATCACGGTCTTGGGAATGATTATCTGATCTATGATCCGAATCAGAACCGTGAATTATTACAGGAACGGCAGATACAGCTGTTGTGCAGGCGCAATACCGGGGTGGGAGCAGACGGTATTTTATCTGGTCCTGTGTTTGAGAATGAAAAAAATAAAAGTACGTATTTTTAATCCGGATGGAAGTGAAGCTGAGAGAAGCGGCAACGGCATCCGGATTTTTTCAAAAGTATCTGAAAGATGCCGGATATGTGAAAGAGAAAGTGTTATGAGCTCTGGACAAAGGCAGACCGGTACAGGTGGAGTTTTTAGACGAGGATGCATCGCATATGAAAGTCGATATGGGATACGCCGCATTTGGGGCAGACAGTATCCATGCGGTAGGATTTGAGGGAGATATGATCAACGAATCCGTTTTCTTCTGTGATAATTTTTACAATATCACCTGTGTGTCTATGGGGAAATCCGAACTGTGTCGTGATGATGGAAGAGATCAGCAGGAAGAAAGCGCCGTGCATTTGGGACCATATGTGGAAAATTCAAAATATTTTCCAGACCGGATCAATATGCAGCTCTGTCATGTAGTTGACCGGGAAAATATCCAGATTGAAATCTATGAGCGGGGAGCCGGGTACATATGCGTCCGGTACAGGAGCCTGCGCGCAAGGCATCTGCGGCACATAAACTCGGACTGGTGGGAAACCGTGTGCAGGTTCATATGCAGGGCGGAGATCTGCTTGTGGAATTTGCAGAGGACGACCGCGTGTTTATGACAGGACTCTGTGGTTTATATCGGAAGTATTACGCTGGCGGAAAATTTTTTTGGGCTTAAATTGGAAAATTTCGTGGTGTTATGAATACCGCACAGCAGCAGGGAATATGGGGAACATATGGAAACCATTATAAAAAAAGTCTTGCAATTGCAGGCAGAATATGATAGTTTATAAATCGTTGTGTGAGGAACACAACGATTTTTTCATCTGCAGAGGTACAATTCTGCAAAAACAAACGTCAGTTCGGAACCTTCCTGACGAAAAACAAAACTAAAGGAGAAAAACATATGAGAAACAAAAAGGTATTATTTCTTACCCAGGCTGCAGTGATCGCAGCGATCTACGTTGCGCTGACTATTTTTATCAGTGCATTTAACATAGCTTCCGGTGCCATTCAGGTACGAATTTCCGAAGCACTTACCATTTTACCATTTTTACACCGGCGGCGATTCCGGACTGGCGATCGGTTGTCTGTTGAGCAATCTGCTGACAGGGGCAGCGGTTTATGATGTCGTGTTCGGAAGCCTTGCAACATTACTCGGTGCAGTCGGAACGTATTTACTGCGGAAACATAAGTTTTTGTGCACGCTTCCTCCGGTGATCGCAAATATGGTGATTATTCCATTTGTATTGCGTTATGGATACGGACTTGCGATGGAAGTTGGTGGACATGATGTCGCAATTCCTTTTTACATGCTGACCGTCGGCGCGGGAGAAGTGATCTGCTTGCTGTATTCTTGGCTCTATCTTATTGAATGCATTGGCAAAAAATGAGAAATGTTATTTTTAAGAATGAATAAATGTGAAGGTTATAAAAAATGCCATGTCAAAGAGATAAAAACTCTCTTTCTCATGGCATTTTAATAATTTTTAAGAAAATATTGACGATTTCTGAAAACGCAAGTAAACTATATAGTTAGCAGTATCTATAAGAGAACGAAAGGAAAAAGTTATGAAGAAAATCTTGGATTTGATCACAGATGAAGTGACAAAAGCATTTACAGAATGCGGATATGATGCAAAATATGCAAAGGTTACTTTATCAAACAGACCCTGATCTTTGTGAATACCAGTGTAACGGCGCCATGGCAGCCGCCAAGGAATACAAAAAGCCCCATTTATGATCGCAGACGAAGTGGTGGAAAAACTTGCCGTAAACCCGATGTTTGCGATGGCAGAATCTGTAAAAACCGGGCTTCCTCAATCTGAAAAATTGATGAGGCATACCTTGCAGATTATGTTGCAAAAAATGCAGGAAGATGAGGGACGTTTTGGATGTGAAAAGACAGAAGCGCCAAAGACCATCATGATCGACTATGGCAGATAAAACGTTGCAAAACCGCTCCATGTAGGACATCTGCGTTCTGCGATCATTGGTGAGAGTGTGAAGCGTATCGGCAAATTTATGGGACACAATGTGATCGGTGACGTGCATCTGGGCGACTGGGGACTTCAGATGGGACTGATCATCACAGAGTTAAAGTTAAGAAGACCGGAACTCGTTTATTTTGATGATGCTTACACCGGAGAGTATCCAGAAGAAGCACCATTTACAATCTCTGAGTTAGAGGAGATTTATCCGACTGCCAGCAAGAAATCCAAATAGGATGAGGCGTATAAGGAAGCGGCCATGCAGGCGACTTTTTGAACTGCAAAGACGGAAAACGCGGTTATCAGGCACTTTTAAAACATATTTTAAATGTGTCCGTGACAGACTTAAAGAGAAACTATGCAAACTTAAATGTTTCCTTTTAACTGTGGAAGGGCGAGTCTGATGCACAGCCATATATTCCGGATATGGTTCAGAAGATGAAGGACGATGGCTTTGCATACATCAGCGACGGCGCTCTTGTCGTGGATGTCAAAGAGGATACCGACACGAAAGAGATTCCTCCATGTATGATCTTAAAATCAGACGGAGCTTCCCTTTACAATACAACAGACCTTTGCAACTATGGTATGGAGAATGAAAGACTATAACCCGGACGAGATTATTTACGTGGTAGACAAGCGTCAGGAGTTATATTTCACACAGGTATTCCGCCGCAAGAAAAAAACAGGTATCGTAAAACCGGAAACAGAACTGAAGTTTTTAGGTTTTGGTACGATGAATGGCAAGGACGGAAGACCATTTAAGACCCGTGATGGCGGTGTGATGCGTTTAGAGCATCTGATCTCTGGTATTAATGAGGAGATGCTTGCAAAGATCCAGGAGAACCAGAAGACAAAGGAGAACCTTGGGATCAGCACAGAGGAAGCGGAGAACACTGCAAAAATGGTCGCACTTCAGCGAGAATCAAATACGGTGATCTGAGCAATCAGGCAAGCAAAGATTACATCTTTGATATTGACCGCTTTACTTCTTTTGAGGGAAATACAGGCCCATACATCCTGTATACGATCGTCCGTATCAAATCGATCTTAAACAAATATCACGGTCTTGGAAAAGATGACAGCGGTGCAGTCATCGGGGCGGCGCACACTCTAAGAGCGAGAAAGATTTAATGTTAGAACTCTCCAAGTTCAATGCAGTGATGGAGAGCGCTTTTGAGGGAGACAGCACCTCATAAGATCTGTTCCTATATTTTATGACCTCGCCAATGCATTCAACAGTTTCTATCATGGAACCAAGATCATGTCCGAGGAGAATGAGACAGTCCAGAAATCGTACATCCGTCTGTTAGAGCTTACAAAGTCCGTTCTTGAGACCTGTATCGATGTATTAGGATTTTCTGCACCGGAGAGAATGTAAGAAAAGAATAGAATAACAGTCATAAAAAAAGAAAGACAAGTCATAGAATTAGTCATGGGAGAAAACAAACTCCCATGGCTTTTTTTTCTTTAAAAAAATAGAATTCCGTGAGGATGGAACAGAAAGTGAGGTGCCGCCTTGTGTGAAATAAGATTGTTGTTTCCGGTACATATGAGAACATTTTTTCAGGACGATACATGGCAGAGCGGGTTGGAGGAGATCCGGGTGAGAGTCGGACAACCAATCGAGTTTTGCTATGGAAGCGACAACTGTTATCTGATCGGCAAAGAAAAAGAACAACAAATGTTCTGTAACGAAAAGGACTACAGAAGATGGGAAAAAAGATCTGTACCATGCGAGCGAGGCTGATCTGCGGGAAATGTTAAATTATATCAGCAATTATTCGCTGTATGCCTACAAAAGGGAGATTAAGCAGGGGGTATATCACGATCGAGGGAGGACACCGGGTTGGCGTGGCAGGGCAGACCGTTCTGGTGGATGGAAAAATTGCAGGGATCAGTCCAATCACGTTCTTAAATATCCGGATCGCCCATGAAAAGTGTGGATGTGCCAGAAAAATACTGCCGCTGATCCGGCAGAGAGACAGCATTTATAACACGTTGATCCTGTCGATGCCGGGGAGCCGGAAAAACAACACTTTTGCGTGATTCCATCCGGGCATTGTCGAATGGGGAGGCATATGGGATCAGGCTGAAGGTGTGTGTGGTGGATGAGCGATCGGAGATTGCGGCAAAGTTTTCACGGTGTGCCACAGAATGACATGGGACCGAGAACCGATGTGGATGGACGGCTGTGGAAAGGCAGAGGGAATGCAGCTTCTGATCCGTTCCATGTCACCGCAGATCATTGCGGTGGATGAACTTGGAGCCGAGTCAGATTTTTATGCGGTAGAGCAGGCATTAAACTGTGGGAGCAGAGTGCTTGGCACGATCCATGCAGGGAATATGAAAGAACTGTCGGAAAAACCGTATCTGAAACGGTGGATGGAGCGAAGACTTTTTTCAGCGGTTCATTTTTCTGGAAAAAGAGACCAACGGGAGGAGAAAAATGCAGGTTTATGACGAGCATATGGGGCGGATCACATGTTAAAAGTGCTGGGAAGTATGTTGATTCTTCTGGCAAGCGTTGGTTTTGGATTTCAAATCAAATGGATCTGAGAAATCATCTGCGGCTGCTTTATGACATACGGAAACTGCTCTTAGACATTGCAAATGAAACAGCGTATACGATGGATCCCATGGAGGTAGTGCTGGAACATGCGATACACAGCAGAAACCCGTATTCTGAATGAGATCTGCAAGGAGATGGGTGAGGGATTACAGAAGAAGGAAAGAGGATGCGGACAGGAACTCTGGCAGGAGCGGATCGAAGCGTGGCAGAAAAGGCTGGGGCTCTCTTTGGAGGAAAAAATCTTTGCAGGGGCAGGATGCGCCTTTTTCGGAAAAAGCATGGGAGAAAAATGAAAAAAAAGCCTCGAACATTATCTGGAACGTCTGGATTATGTGATCGATCAGGTGAGGGGAGAACAAAAGGAAAAACAGAAAGTGTATCAGACCGTCAGTGTGATGTGTGGGCTGATCATCATTCTTCTGTTTTTGTAAAAGATCAAAGCTGTGGAAGGCAGGAACTTTATGAGTGTAAATTTGATTTTTTAAAATTGCTTTGCGGTTGGGATTTTAGTGACCGTGTTGAGTCAGGTGTTAAAACACAGCGGACGGGAAGAACATGCTTTTTGACCAGTCTGGCGGGACTTATCATCGTGCTGTTCTGGATCGTGCCTTATATCTACGAACTGTTTGAGACGATGCAGTCGCTTTTACGTTATAAATCATAGGGCAGTTACAGTCTGCTGGGGAGTGAAAAAGGCATGGATATCATAAAAGTGGGGGATTTTAGGTGTCGCAGCGGTTTTTCTGGCGATTCCGCGCGTAAAGAGAAGCAGGAATACAGCATGTTTTTAAGCATGGCAGTCTGTATCTGCATTTTTTATTTATATTATCACAAAGGTTCAGATCGTGTTGGAATTTGTGGAGAAGTTAGAGGGGATGATCGACATTGACAGTACTTATATTGGTCTGGTGATCAAAATGGTGGGCATGTTGTACCAAGCGCAGGACTCATTGAAAATCCTGACACACCGGATGATCTTGGATAACATAGTCGATCCCGAAAGGTAACAACAAGCAGCAGCGTAAAGATTGAAGGACATCAGATTAGCACAACCCTTGGAGGAAGTAGAGTGCTGGGATCAGCAATGTACGTAACTGAACGAAGTGGCTACCGA